>Ga0233430_1000106_pt1 | contig 168703 bp, 158 predicted proteins | sample SI_118_April2016_2_FD_179883 | JGI IMG/M metagenome (GOLD analysis project Ga0233430, IMG submission 179883) | Seawater microbial communities from Saanich Inlet, British Columbia, Canada - SI_118_April2016_150_MG | ecosystem: Environmental > Aquatic > Marine > Inlet | place: Canada: British... | reverse complement strand
ATGGCGCTAGGTCCTTTAGCCCACATCTTCCATTCAATATTTTTCGCGTTAATGGCGTCTTTCATGGCAGGGGGGAAAACGATGTCCTGATCTTTAAATAAGTTCCAATAGTCAGGATCTTTTCTGATCTCCTTATAAGCGGGAACATTTCTATTTAGTCTTATTTTCCAATACCAATTGTCCGCTGATCCTTGCGGCATGCCATTGACCAATTGAGTGACAACCGTTTCCACTTCAAGGATAACAGTCGCTGGGTTGGCATTATATACCAAGCTTGTAATGTTGCCGGAAATCTGAACGTCGACGGTTGTGTTTGGATCATACAGGCCGGTCCCTTGCACGTATGTTTTCGCTGACGCGGCAACGAATGCAGTGCCGTACACCCCAGCAAGCCCTTTCATCGGCGGCAAACCGGTGCCGCTGCCGTTTTCGTTGGCTACGGCTTCGACCAAGGCCTTCATGGTTTGTGGCGGGTCCAGAGGTTTGAATCCTTTCCCGCGGATCGAATTAAGCGCACCGCGAAGCTTGGCAACATCACCCATAACCGAGGCCAAGGGGTATCCCGCCACCATCATCTTGGTGGCAGGGGCCAGGAGTGTCGTCTCCGATTGCGTATCGTTGTCCCCAGTTACGCATGCGGTCAAGCTCAGGATGGTCATGGATGCAACAATTGCAATAGTTCGTCTTAAGGTCATTTTCCCCTCCAACGTGATTGAATCAGTCGAGTTATCGGTTCAATGGAAACGCGTTGCACGCATACATAAATCTCTACTAGATCAAAATTTCACAGGCAATGGCGGAGCCGCTAATCTCGCAATGGGTTGATTTCATTGCTCCAATGCCTTGATAGATTAAATTGCGACTCTATCAGCATTGCAAAAGGTTAATTTGCTTTTCTTCAATAAGTCAACGTTTTGGCGCAAGAATGTTTTATTTGTTGCGAGAATTTCAATTCTGAAGTCTTGGAAATTGAAGCTTAGTTCGGACTATGGTTCGGCAAATGGCCGGAAATTCCGTGAAACGACTGCTAGCGACTTGATTGCATGTTTTATCTCGCCGGCGCCGTCAACATGCTTGACGTAGGCCTACTATTTGCCTAAAAAACGCCGCTCCGCCGGTACTTCCGCCGCCGGATCTATTAGGACGAAGATATCATGGCGCGGCGTTGCGAACTTACCGGTAAAGGCGTGTTGACGGGCAATAACGTCTCACATGCTCATAACAAGACACGGCGGCGGTTCCTGCCGAATGTGCAGGAAATGGCGCTGCACTCGGATGTGCTGGGCCGCGCGGTGCGTTTGAAGATCTGTGTTTCCGCTTTACGTACGGTGGAAAAAAAGGGCGGCCTGGACGCGTATCTGACCGATGCCAAGGATAGCCAGCTGTCCCTCAAGGCGCGCCGCCTGAAGCGTGCGGTCGCAAAAGCCGCGCCCGCCGCCGAGGCGACCGCCGCGGCCTAAGGCGTCAAACGCCCACGCCGAACGCCTAAGAGTCTTTTTCTTCGGGAAGATGAAACTGCAACAGCAAGGTCCGTTGCAGCGGGTTGAAGTTGTCGTCCGACAGCATATAGACGGTCCAGCCGCCCTTTGGGTTGGGACGCACCGCCAAGCCTTCAAAATTGTCCACCGATAGGGGCGGCGTCATGCGCGCCAGTTCAACGTCCATCAGGCGGGCGCCGGCTGTTATATTTTTCGCCCGAATATGGGACAGCCGCATGCCGGGGCCGCCGGCGACCGTATAGCGCCGCTGCAACAAGAGGACATCACCATTGGGCATGGCTGCCAGATCCGTGGGGCGGAATATGCCCTGTGCGGGCCAATAAACCTGGCCCAGGCTTTTGCCGTCCGCCGCCAGCAGCCAGCCGATATAGTCGCCGTCTCCCTCTTTCTTGCCACCCTTATTGCGGCGGAACTTCTCGCTCAGCACCAGGATGCGGCCATCGGGCAGGGGGGTCATGGCCTCGAGGCCGCCATTGCGGGGCGCTTTCTTGATGCCGGGCGGGACCGCGAACAGGGACGGTTTAGCCACTAGATTTTCATAGCGCAGCACCCGATGGCGAATTTCAAAACTGATCAGATAACTGCCGTCCGACAGCCGCTCCACCGCTTCGGCGTCCTGATCCAGCTTGTCCGCGCGGCGAGATATGTAGGCGCCCTTGACGCTGCGCAGGCGATGCAGACGCGGTTCGGCCAGCGCCTGCAAGGTGCCCGTCTTGTCCAGCACCAAGCGGGCCTGAAACAGATCGCCCTGATCGGATACCGCCGTCAGCTGCCTGCCGTCCGCCGACAGGCTCAGGCCCGACAGACCGCCGAAGTTGCCGGCGTCGCTGCTTAGGGCAAGGCCGGCCTGAAACTCCAACACGCCGGCGCGGGTCTGTTTGCGCTGTTCGGGGTTGAGGTATATTTGCTCCGCCCTGATTACCAGCGGGCCCGTCCTGGTCTGGGCCAAGCCCGGCAGAACGCAGCCCGACAAGCCGATCGACAGCGCGCCCAGCAAGGCGGCGGCGATGGCGGTATGCTTTGGCGCGATCATTCCCCCAAGGTCCAATATTGTCAGCCCGCCATGCCGGCTCAGGCCACCCTGCGGCTTGTGGATGCGCCCGCGCCACGCGCGCCTTTTTCCGCCTCTTCGTCGAACAGTTCGGCCAGCTTGTCCATCATGACGCCGCCCAATTGTTCGGCGTCCACGATGGTGACCGCGCGCTGGTAATAGCGGGTGACGTCATGGCCGATGCCGATGGCGACCAATTCCACGGGGGACTGGTTTTCAATCCAGGCGATGGCGCTGCGCAGATGTTTTTCCAGATAGTTGCCGGCATTCACGGACAGGGTTGAATCGTCCACCGGGGCGCCGTCCGAGATCACCATCAGAATGCGGCGCTGCTCGGGCCGGTAGACCAGGCGGTTATGGGCCCAGATCAGCGCTTCGCCATCGATGTTCTCTTTCAACAGGCCCTCGCGCATCATCAGGCCCAGCCCGCGACGAGCCCGCCGCCAAGGCGCATCGGCTGATTTATAGATGATGTGGCGCAAATCATTCAGCCGTCCCGGCGAGGCTGGCTTGCCCTCGCGCAGCCATTTTTCCCGGCTCTGCCCGCCTTTCCAGGCCCTGGTGGTAAAGCCCAGGATCTCCACCTTGACGTTACACCGCTCCAGCGTGCGGGCCAGGATATCGGCACACATGGCGGCGACCGTAATGGGCCGGCCGCGCATGGAACCGGAATTATCGATCAACAGCGTCACCACCGTGTCGCGGAAATCCATGTCCCGCTCCATCTTGAAAGACAACGGCAGCAGCGGATTGGTTACCACGCGGGACAGCTTGCCCGCATCCAGCATGCCTTCTTCCAGATCGAACTCCCAACTGCGGTTCTGCTTCGCCAACAGGCGCCGCTGCAGACGGTTGGCCAGACGGCCGACGACGCCTTGCATGTTCGAGAGCTGCTGGTCCAGATAGGCCCGCAGACGGCCCAGCTCTTCGGCATCACACAGTTCGGTGGCGTCGATGATTTCGTCGAATTCTTCCGTGAAGAAACGATAAGGCGGCTCGTTGGGATTGTCCGGCATCATGTCGCCGGGCCGCCATTGCCGCCGCCCGCGCCCCGGTTCCTCGCTGCCCGACATGGCGTCGGCGTCTTCAGCCTCCATCTCGGAATCCGCTTCCGCATCACCGTCGGCCGAGCCGTCCTGACTGTCGGAGCCGTCCGGGTCGCCGCCGTCGTCAGCGGCACCCTCGCCGCCTTCGCCCTCGCCCTCGCCGTCGGCCATTTCCTCTTCGTCGTTTTCGGCCTGGTCATCCATGTCGTCGGATTCCGTGCCGTCTTCCTCGCCCAGATCCAGATCGGCAATCAGTTTCCGGGTCAACTTGGCAAAGGCGTTCTGATCGGTGATTTCGCCGGTCAGATCAGACAATTCCTTGCCGGCTTTTTCCTCGACCCAAGGCCGGATATGCTCGACCATGGGCTTGGCGGCGGGCGGCGGTGGCTTGCCGGTCAATTTTTCCCGTACCAACAGGCCGACCACTTCGGGCAGCAACGCCTCGCCCGGATCATTGACCGAGGCATAGCCCCGCGCCCGGCAGCGCTCTTCCAGCATGGCGTCCAGATTATCGGAGACACCCATCATACGCTTGGCGCCCAGGGATTCGACACGTGCCTGTTCCGCCGACTCGAACACAGCGCGGGCGGTTGCGCCCTTGGGCTGGTTCAGAGCGTGCAGACGATTGTCGTGGTGGCGGTGCCACAGGGCAAGGGCGTCGCCGCTGCCGCGGACATGGGCGACTTCCTCGCCACCCAATTCCCGGCTGGGCGTGGGCAGGCGGTTGCGCCCGGCGCCCGTGGCGGCACCCTCGGCACCGAAGTTGACCGTCAGCTCGCTATCGCGCGCGATGGCGCGGACAGCAGCCGTCACCGCGCGTTTGAACGGTTCGACCGGGTTTTCCGGCTTCATCGCCGCCATTGGGTTAGGCCAGTTGGATGTTGGCGGCGGATTCCGGCAGTTCGTGGCCGAAACAGCGCTGATAATATTCCGCCACCACCGGACGCTCCATCTCGTCGCAACGGTTGAGGAAGCTGACCCGGAAGGCAAACGCCACATCGTCGAAGATGCGGGAATTATCGGCCCAGGTAATCACCGTACGCGGCGACATCACGGTGGAAATATCACCGTTCATGAAGCCGGAGCGCGTCAGGTCGGCGACCGAGACCATGGAGTTGATGTATTTCTGGCCTTGCTCGTCGGCCCAGTCCGGGACCTTGGCGGTGATAATGCCGACTTCATCATCATGGGGCAGATAGTTCAGGGTGGTGACAATGCTCCACCGGTCCATCTGGCCCTGGTTGATCTGTTGCGTACCGTGATACAGCCCCGTGGTATCGCCCAGACCCACCGTGTTGGTGGTGGCGAACAGACGGAAGCTGTCATGCGGCCGGATCACCTTGTTCTGATCCAGCAAGGTCATCTTGCCGTCAACTTCCAAGATCCGCTGGATCACGAACATCACGTCCGGACGGCCGGCGTCATATTCGTCAAATACCAGGGCGCAGGGATGCTGTAGGGCCCAGGGCAGAATACCTTCGCGGAATTCAGTCACCTGTTTGCCGTCGCGCAGAACAATCGCATCCTTGCCCAGTAGATCGATACGGCTGATATGGCTGTCCAGATTGACCCGGACGCAGGGCCAGTTCAGGCGGGCGGCAACCTGTTCGATATGCGTTGATTTGCCCGTACCGTGATAGCCCTGGATCATGACCCGGCGGTTGTGGCCAAAACCGGCCAGTATAGCCATCGTGGTTTCGTGATCGAACTGGTAGGCTTCGTCCAGGTCCGGAACCAGTTCGGAGCTCTGGGAGAAAGCTGGTACTTCCATATCGCTGTCGAGGCCGAATGTTTCACGCACATTCACCTTGATATCAGGCTGGTCAATTGGGTGGACCGATGTATCATCGGCGGTAGCAGTCAGCGTCATGGTACAGAATCCTGTCGTGTTGCTTGCGTGGTTACTAGGCGTTGTCGCGTTATGTGAACTGCCCTGGGCCTATCCTTGCGGCAGGCCCGCGGACTTTAGATTGCTATACGCCTCGTTAATGGATTTGAAGCGTTCCTCGGCTTGCTTGTCGCCGCCATTCGCATCCGGGTGAAAACGTTTTACCAGTTGCTTATAACGCATTTTGACGTCTTGCAAGGTCGCCGTTTCATCCAAGTCCAATTGGGCAAGGTGGCGGCGCTGTTCGCGGGTCGGTTTTAGCTTGGGTTTTGTGGCGCCCGGACGACCGTCCGGGCCATCAAAAATACCGTGCGGATCACGCACCCGGTCTTCCGTCCAGGCTTTATAACCGCGCTCTCCCAGCTTCCATGTGGGACGATGCCCTGTCACCGCCTCGTTCCGGAAGCTTTCAATTTCATCCTGGTCCATGCCGGTAAAATAATCCCAGCTGCGGTTATAGGCAGCCACATGTTCCAGGCAGAACCAGTAAAATTCATCCAGGTTGGTTTTGGATTTGGGCGCACGATGTTCGCCAGCCTCGCCGCAGTGGGCAAAGTCGCATATGCGCTCTGCACTCCCGGACGGCGCATCGACCCGGGTCTTCGACACCGGTATGTCTTTCTTGGTTCTTGCCACGATGGGAGTATGCTGGCTTCAGGGGTGGCTTTCAATAGTTCTCGACACAGGTAATAAGGTTTAAGACGGTTTCTAGAAGGGACACCATACAATGGCCATGGCAACGACGATTGAAAATAAGCTGCGGGCCGCTCTCGTGCCGGCACGGTTGGAGGTCGAGGATCAATCGCACCAGCATGCCGGCCATGCGGGCGCCAGGGAGGGCGGCGAAAGCCATTTCGCGGTCACGATCGAGGCTGAAATTTTTCACGGCTTGAGCCGCCTGGCCCGCCAGCGTCTGGTTAACGAGGCCCTGCAAGAAGAATTGGCCGGTACAATTCATGCCCTATCCATACGGGCGATGACGCCGGAAGAAGCCCGTAACCTGGCATAAATCCCACCGCTCACCAAAAATTACGCTCTGAATACAACTTATACGTATATAGAGTTGTTTTTTAAAAAATACATAGACAAAATATAGATTTTTTGCGTACAAATTCGCATTATAGTGTTATGTTGGCTGTGCACTATATCAATTAGAGGAAGAAACCATGTCCCAAGAGGCCCGTAATGGATATGGCGAAGGGATCGGCGGCACCCGCCGCAATATCCGTATTGCCGACCGCCGCACATCAATTAAACTGGAACCGGAAATGTGGGATGCCTTGGCGGAAATCTGTGCCCGGACAGAGAAGAATTTGAACCAAATCTGTACAGAGGTCCACAGCGCCAGATACGCCAGCCAGGCCAGTAATGCGAATGAGCCCGATGACGAGCCGGGCAGCGCGAACTTCACCTCGGAACTGCGGGTCTTTATTCTCGATTTCTATCGCGCGATTGCCCGAAACTAATTTAGGACTTGGCCTTTGGCGGCCTAATCCGTACGGCGGTGACTTGGTTGCGTAAACGGCGCATCACCTCGAAATTGAAACCATCAAGGCTAAAGCGTTCGCCGATATCGGGAATGTGACGGGCCAGATGAATGACCAAGCCGGCGATGGTCGCGGCATCGTCTTCGGGCAAATCCCAATCAAAATCACGGTTCAGGTCCCGCACCGTGACCACGCCGTCGACCATGAAACTGCCGCCGGCCTCGCGCCGAACTGCGCTGGCGCGGGTGACGTCGTGTTCGTCGCTGATGTCGCCGACGATTTCCTCGAGGATGTCTTCCAGGGTGACCAGGCCCATCAGGGCACCGTATTCGTCGACCACCAAGGCGAAATGCTCCCGGCGTGCCCGGAACGCATTCAACTGTTCCATCAAGGTGGTGGTCTCCGGCACGAACCAGGGCTCGCGCCAGAGGTCCGGCAAGGCCGGCGTGCCAACAGATATACCGCCGCCAACACCAAGATGGCTGTAACTGGCGGTATCCGCCGGCGCGTCACTGATGGCACGCAGCAGGTCCTTGGCATGTAGCACACCAACGATATTGTCCACGTCACCCCGCCACAGGGGCACCCGGCTGTACGGCGTCGCCAGCAGCGCCTCGGCGATTTCAGCGGCTGGCTGATCCGCGTCCAGCATAACCATGTTCTTGCGGTGGATCATGATCTCGGAAACTTCCACATCGGACAGATCCAATATGGCATCCAGCATGTCGCGGTCGCTTTTCACCATGGCGCCGTCGCGGGCGTGCAGCGCCAGGGCGCCGCGCAATTCCTCGGAAGCATCCGCGGCGGTTTCCCGATGGCGCATGCGCAGGCCGAACAGGCCAAGAACCGCCCTGACGATGGTCTGCACCAGATCCACCGCGGGGCCCAGGACGAAAACAATAGGTCCGATAATAGGGCCGGCCGCCAGGGCGGTGCGGTCCGGCCGGCTCAGGGCAACGGTTTTTGGCAGCACTTCGGCAAAGATAACGACCAAGGCGGTCATGATCGCCGTGGCATAGGCCACCCCCGCCTTGCCGAACAGGGCGATCATGATTGATGTCGCCACGGCGGAGGCGAGAATGTTGACCAGGTTATTGCCCAACAGCACGGCGCCGATCAGGCGCTCCGGCTTGGCGATCAGGCGGTTGACCCGGCTGGCATGGCGCACGCCACGGCGCTCCAACTGGTGCATGCGGGCACGCGAGACGGCTGTCAGGGCCGTTTCCGTGCCGGAAAAGAATGCTGACAGAACCAACAGCACCAGCACGCCCAAAATCGAAAACAGTAATTCGCCATCCATGGCGTCGTTACCCTTCAAATACCTCTTGCTAACCGGCCTCTTGCCAGCCGAATTTCCATCAGCCGGCCTTGGCGGGCTGCAACGCGTCTTGCAGCATCTCCCGCACCGTGCCCTCGTCCACATCCTTGGTAATGAATGACCGCCCGATGCCCCGGGCCAGCACAAACGTCAGTTGGCCATCGGCAACCTTTTTGTCCTGCCGCATATGCGCCAGCATGATCTCCGCAGTCAGTCCGTCCAGGCCGAGCTGTCCGGCCTCGGTGGGCAATCCCATGGCCGACAGATGACGCCGCACCCGTTCACTGTCCTGGCTGGGACACAGGTCCAGGCGCCTCGAAAGGGTAAAGGCCATATTCAGTCCCACCGAAACCGCCTCGCCATGCAGCACCCGGCCATCATAACCGGCTTCCGCTTCCAATGCGTGGGCAAAGGTATGGCCCAGGTTCAGCAAGGCTCTATCACCGTGTTCGCGCTCGTCCCGGGCGACAATCGCCGCCTTCGAGCGGCAGGACACGGCCACCGCATGGCGCAATGCGTCCGTCGAGCCGGCCAGCAAATCGGCACCGTTTTTTTCCAGCCATTCAAAGAAGGCGAAATCGTTGATCAGGCCGTACTTGACGACCTCGCCATAGCCGGCGCGCAATTCCCGCGCCGGCAGGCTGGCCAGGGCGGCGACATCGGCCAGGACCAGGCGGGGTTGATAGAAGGCACCGATCAGGTTTTTGCCCTGGGCCGCGTTGATTGCGGTCTTGCCCCCGACGGAGCTGTCAACCTGCGACAACAGGGTGGTCGGCAATTGTATGAAATCGATGCCGCGGCGCAATATGGCGGCGGCGAAACCGGCCAGATCACCGATCACGCCGCCACCAAGCGCCAGGACCGTATCGCGGCGTTCGACCCGCAGCTCTATTAAACGGTCCAGCAGGGACTGTAATTGCGCGAAATTCTTGCTGCCTTCCCCCGGTGGTATGATGACGGCGTCGTTGTCGATGCCCGCTTTGTTCAACGAGGCCTGCAATGCGGCCAGATGCAGCCCCGCCACCGTTTCGTCGCTGACGATCACCACCCTTTGCCGCGCCAATATGGGGGTCAGGTAAGGCCCGGCGCCGGCCAAAAGACCCTCGCCAATAACAATGTCATAGGAGCGTTCCGCCAACTCGACCCGTACTGTCGTGGTGTTCTCCACCTGCTGCTCAAGCTTCGCCACTAGTCCCCATCCTTCAAATCGGCGTCCGTCGAGCCGCCCGCCAGATGGCGCTGCAATGCCTCGACAATGTCTTCCACCACGTCCTCGTGGGGGCCTTGGCCGGAAGTCACGGTTAAGTCCGCCTGGGCATAGACCGGGTCACGTTCGGCCATCAGCCGGCGTAATATCTGTTCCGGGTCACCTTGTTTCAGCAGCGGCCTGTTGTCGCGGCGCAGGACCCGTTCCAGCAATACATCCAGGTCTGCCCGCAGCCAGATGGAAATGCCTTTTTCACTTATGGCGGCCCGGGTCTCCCGGTCCATGAAGGCGCCGCCGCCTGTCGCCAGCACTTGTGGCGGGCCATCCAACAGGCGCCCGATGACCCGGCGCTCGCCAGCCCGAAAGGCCGCCTCGCCATGGCGCGCGAAAATCTCCTCAATGGTGCAGTCGGCGGCTTTCTCGATCTCCTGATCGGCGTCCGAGAAGGGCAGGTCCAGGCGCTTGGCCAAACGCCGTCCCACGGACGACTTGCCGGCCCCCATCAAGCCGATCAGGACAATGCCCCGGTCCAATTCGAGATGGTCTAACGCGGGAAGGGTTGTTTCGCTCATCATACTTTCAAAAGCCGTCGGCACCATGGCAAGAGTAATTCGGTGGCAATGCCCCAGCAAGTTCCCAGTAAGTCCCCAGTGAGTCTAGGGCAAACCAGCGCGTCTGTTGCATTTTTGCCAGGCAGCTTTGGCGGGCGCCGTTGCAACACGGTCCGGCAGTATATAGATTGGCGCCTGGATCGACTAAGTTTTGCCACAATTGCAGTTTAGCAAATAACCCTTCCGCTGTCGCTATTCGCTGTGCCGACGAAAGAATATTTCATAACAATTGATCGAATTTATAGTTTCTGATGAAAAACATATCCCTGATCCTTATTGCCTTCTTCGTGTTGCTATTGGCGGGCGGCATGGCCTTTTTGGCGATGTGGGAGATCCCGGCGCCCAGCGCGCCCGTGCAAAAGGTTCTGCCCGATGAACGCTTCCCCCGCTAAGGCATGGCTACCTGGGGGCCTATTGCTCCCGCTCTTATTAGCCCCGCTCTTATTGACACTGGCCGGCACCGCCCGGGCGCAGACGCCAGCGCCGCTAAGCTCTCAGAGCGAAACCCAGGAACTGCCCAGCGTGACGGTCGGCCCCCCGCCGGCCAGCAAGCGGCCGTCCGTAATCAAGGTACCCACGGATTCGGCCGGGGCCGCGTCGATCGCCGCCCAACCACCTAAAACCCTGCAACTGCGCCTTGATCCCAAGACTGGCAAGGCCCTAACGGACGCGCAGCTGCGGGAACGGGCGCGGCGGCCGGTGCAGGCGCCCCGGTCACTGCGGCCGCTGCGGTCATCACAGCCTGAAACATCCGCGGCGGCGGCCGCTGCCACGGTGCCCGCATCTGGATCTGATTCTGCAACTGATTCGGAAAAAAAGCTTGAAACCGATACCGCCGGTACGGATGGTATTCAGGTCAAGGCCCTGGGCCAGGCAAAAGTATCCGCCATCGGTCTGTTGAATGAAATGGAGGGTGGTTTCGGCAGCGCTATGTGGGCCGGTACGCCGAAAGCGCTGGTGATGGAGCTGCTGCCGCGCCTGCCCATGTACACGACGTCGCCGACGATGCAGTCGTTGCGCCGGCGCCTGCTGATCTCGACGGCGTTGCCGCCAATCGACGATGGCGGCGACCGGGTTGGCGGCGATGGCCGTGCGCTGGTTGCCTTGCGGATCGCGCGGCTGGCCGCTGCGGGCGATTCGGAGGCGGTGGCGCAATTGTTGAAATTCGCACCCCTCTCGATGGACAACGCGGTCTTCGCGCAGGTCCGGGTCGAGGCGGAATTGCTGGCCGGCAATGTGCGCGAAGCCTGCCGGATCACACGCAACCGTCTGGGCGCCGACACGGGCCAGGATACCGCTGGGGCCGCTATTGGTGCCGCCATCGCCTGGCAGAAAATCATGGCGTTTTGCCTGGCACTGGATGGGCAGACCGCGCAGGCGGAATTGTACGAGCAACTGCTGTACGAAAACGGGGTCGAGGATGAGGCCTTTTTCACCCTGCTGGCGGGGCTGAATAGTAGCGAGGCCGAACCGTTGGAGCGCATCGCGCGAACTGAGCCGCTGCATCTGGCGATGCTGCGGGCGGCGCGGCGCGCGATCCCGGCGGATGCGGTGAAACAGGCCTCTCCCGTGGTTCTGCGCGCCATTGCCACCTCGCCCAATGCCACTCTGCCCATGCGTCTTGAGGCCGCCGAGCGGGCTGAAGCCATGGCGACGTTGGAGACGGATGTTCTGGCCAGGGTCTATGCTTCGGTGCCATTTTCCGCCGAGCAAAACGCCGATGCCCTGGCTCTGGCCAAGCAAGAGCCCGGGCCTTCCGCCTCGGCCATCCTGTATCAGGTGGCCCAGATTGATGCCCAGGTTGAAAGCCGCGCCCGGGCCCTGGCCGCGGCCTGGCGCAATGGCCGGCGCAGCGGCAGCTATATGACGTCCGTGCGGGTTAACCTGGCAATGACCCGCGCCATCAAGGCGGAGGCCGGGCTGGCCTGGTTCGCCGCTGCCGCCGGGCGCGCCCTGTTGGCGGCGGGCGATCGCAAGGCCGCGCGGGAGTGGTTGATGGCGGTGCTGGAACCGGCCCGCGCCGGCCAGACCGATGCCGCCGCCGCCATGCTGGCCCTGACGCCCTTGATGTATATCGCGGACGCCGACCGGGACGACCCGGCCCTGGCGCCTGTTATGGCAAAAGTTTTGTCCGGTTGGTGGCAGGGAGAGGTTGCAAATGGCGGCGCGGACAGGTACCAACGCGCCCTACGGCTATACGGTTTGTTGACGGCTCTGGGACGGGATCTGTCGGTAAGCTTGTGGCTACCAATATTCGAGGCGCCGGCCAGGGATATTTCGCAGGCCTCGCCCGCGTTGTTGATGGGGTTGGAGCGGGCGGCGGTGGCCGGTCGAAGGGGCGAAGCCGTATTGCTATCTCTGTTGCTTTTGGGCGATAGAGGTCCTGGTTTAAGTGATACCATGACCTTGACGCGGATCGTCTCCGCCTTGCGCCGGGTTGGTTTGCTGGAAGACGCCAGGGCGATGGCGCTGGAGGGGCTGCTGGGCACTGGTTTTTGAGCCCCGCATTTTTGGTTAGCTGTTGGTTTTCTGTTAGTTTGTTGTTGGTATCGTGTTGCTATCATGTTGCTTTGTTGTTTGTATTAATTTGATGCGAGTGTTGCGTTGTCCCAATCATTACAATACGTCGATAATTTTCTGGAAATGCTGGCCGTGGAACGGGGTGCGGCGCAGAATACCTTGGATTCCTATGGCCGGGATCTGCGCCACTTCACGGATTTCGTAGGCTCCGCCATCGCCGACGCGGCCAGCGACGATATTCGCAGCTATCTGGCGTATTTGGAGCGTGAGGGCATGGCGCCCTCCACCGCCGCCCGGCGTCTTTCGGCGCTGCGCCAGTTCTACCGTTTCCTTCATGCCGAGGGCATGCGTGGCGATAATCCGTCCTCCGCCATCGACAGCCCGCGCCGGGTCCGGCCGCTGCCGAAAGTCCTAACGGAGGTCGAGGTCGAGCAGCTGTTGCAAGCCGCGAAAACCTACAAGGGCGCCGAGGGCATTCGCCTGGTGGCTTTGATGGAATTGCTTTATGCCACCGGGCTGCGGGTCTCGGAGTTGCTGATGCTGCCCTATCCGGCGGTGCATTCGGACCGGGCCTTTATCGTGGTTAAGGGCAAGGGCGGCCGTGAACGCATGGTCCCGTTGAGCGAGCCGGCGATGCAAGCCTTGCAGGATTATGACGGCGTGCGGGCCCGTTTCGTGCGCCGCCCGGCGGATGCCGGCTGGCTGTTCCCCTCGCGCTCCAAGGGCGGGCATCTGACCCGGCAAAGGTTTTCCCAGTTGGTCAAGGAGCTGGCCAAGGTGGCGGAGATTGATCCCTCCAAGGTCTCGCCCCATTCCCTGCGCCATGCCTTTGCCTCGCATCTGTTGGCCAATGGCGCTGATTTGCGGGCGGTGCAGCAGATGCTGGGTCATGCGGATATTTCAACCACGCAGATTTATACCCATATACTGCAAGAGAGGTTGCAGGAGCTGGTCAAGTCCAGTCATCCTCTAGCTGATTAAATTGGCCGGTGAGGTGACCGGCCAAGCGCGCGATTGAAATGATGGCAAATGAGAAATGATTAGTTTCCTCGATTTCGAAAAGCCCATCGCCGAGCTGGAAGCGCGGATCCACGATTTGCGCCAGCTGGATGGCGAGCAAGAGGGCGGCGCCGATATCGAGGACGAGGTTGGGCGTTTGCAGGCCAAGGCCGACGAATTGCTGCGCGAAACCTACGGCAAATTGACGCCGTGGCAGAAAGTACAGGTAGCCCGCCACCCCGACCGGCCGCAATTCAACGACTTTGTCGCCGGCCTGATTGATGGCTTCATGCCCCTGGCCGGCGATCGGGCCTATGCCGACGACAAAGCCATCGCGGGCGGCATCGGCCGTTTTCGGGGCCGCGCGGTAATGGTGATCGGGCATGAAAAGGGCAGCGATATGCAAAGCCGGGTGCGCCATAATTTTGGCATGGCCCGGCCCGAGGGCTACCGCAAGGCGGCCCGCCTGATGCGTCTGGCGGACCGCTTCGGCCTGCCGATCATCACCTTGGTGGACACCCAAGGCGCCTACCCAGGGGTCGGGGCGGAGGAACGCGGCCAGGCCGAAGCCATCGCGCGCTCGACGGAAACCTGTCTCGATATCCGGGTGCCGTTAATCTGTTGCGTGGTGGGCGAGGGCGGCTCGGGCGGGGCCGTGGCGCTGGCCGCGGGCAACACGGTGATCATGCTGGAGCATGCGGTCTATTCGGTGATCTCGCCCGAGGGCTGTGCCTCGATCCTGTGGCATTCGTCCGAGCGGGCCCAGGACGCCGCCGATGCCATGAAGGTGACGGCCCAGGATCTGGTCAAGCTACAGGTTGTCGACCGGGTGGTGGAAGAAGCCATGGGCGGGGCCCATCGCAATCCCGCCTCGACCATTGCCGCCCTGGGCGATGTCATTGCTGACGAATTGGCGGCATTTGACGGCAAGGACGGCGGCTATGCCCGGCAACAAAGGCGCGACAAATTCCTCGCCATGGGCCAGCACGGCATCTGATATTGGGCGAGGTTTCTGCTGTTGCAATCGGCGGCGGCATTGCAGGTCTGGGAATTTTCGGACTATCGTTCCGCTGTTCATGATAGCGCCATGGCGCTGCTGATTTTAGGAAATGCCTCATGGTTAAAAAAACAATGCACCCGGTTCAGGATAAGGCCGAAGTCGCGATAGATTTTCCCGATAAGGTCTATATGGGCTCTTTTTCCCGTGGCTCGAAATTCGAGGCGCGGGCCGAAAACGACGGTCTGTACATAAAGCTGTTTCGCGGCGGCGAGGACAGCCGCGAAGTGGAAATGCATCTGCATCATTATCTGCTTGCGGACATCCTGACGGAATGGGCCGCTTCGCTGGCCAGGGAACCGGCGATGAATGAAAGCCATCGGGACAATCTGCGCGAGGCTATCGCCGGGATCGATAAAGCCCTGCAAAAGTCATGATGGAGCGGGCGGGTAGTTCAATCGCGAAACTGCTTGTCTTATGAATACGCTGATCTTTTGTGTTTTAAAAGATCACCACCAAGGGGTGGCCGCCCCTTGGTGGTGGAATGGGTCGGATCGTTGAGTTGCGGGCCTTTTTGGGGCCGAGTTAGAGTTTGATCGCCCATTTCTTTTCCAACGACCTGAACGGATACAAGGGGTTGCCCTGGTGGTGCAGGAAGCCATGGGCGGGGGCCATCGCAATCCCGCCTCGACTATTGCCGCGCTGGGCCATGCCATCGCTGCCGCGTTGGCCGAATTCGACGGCAAGGACGGCGGCTATGCCCGGCAACATAGGCGCGACAAATCCCTCGCCATGGGCCAGCACGCTATTTGATTAGAGTGCGGTGACTGTTCCAGAGTATTTCTGAATAGGAAAGTAGTTGCCCGTCGTTGACAGCCGTGACTCTTCCCGAGTTCCATGACCTGGGATTTCATTTCAAAGGAGGCGGAAATGCCGAATGTGCTGTCCGCGCAACAAATTGAGCATTTTCATAGCCAAGGTTTCCTAGAGGCCATTCCCGTTCTTTCACAAGGGGAAGTCGAGCATTATCGCGGCTGCCTGGAATCGTTCGAACGCATGTATCCAAATGACGTTAAGAAACTAAAGTCCAAGTCGCATATTTTGTGCCCCTGGGTCGCGGACATCGCGCGAAATGAAAATATTCTCGATGTCTATGAAGATCTGATCGGTCCTAATATCTTGTGTTACAGCATGGCGTTCAGGATCAAGGACCCCGATGGCAAGACATTCGCGGGTTGGCATCAGGACGGCGCGGCCAACCCTATCAAGCCTATTTTGGTCATTGGCGCTCTTGCACTCGCGGACTGCAGCCTCGCGCATGGTTGTTTGAAGGTCATTCCCGGATCGCACAAAAAAGGTGTCCTGCAGCATACGGATACCGGGAATCCGGACAGCATCCTGTCGCGCGGGCAATTCATTTCCACCGAGTTTGATGAATCAAAAGCCGTGAATTTGGAGTTGAAGGCCGGCGAAATCGGATTATTCAATGCGGGCATCATTCACAGCTCTCCGGTAAACACTTCGGATGAACGTCGGCTCGTCTTGTTGGTGGAGATGATACCAACGCACACTGAAGTCCGGGCTCATCGAGATTCGGCCATGCTCGTACGTGGGGTTGATGCGTTTAAGAACGTGGATGTGGACCCTGCGCCCAACGTGGAATTCGGTCCAGAAGAACGCGCCGCCTGGCGCCAGGCCACAAAGAAAGTTGGCAGGAATGTATTCGAGGGCAGTCCCTTGCCCCCGATTGGTGTGTATCGGCTATAGATCTTCAGCTGACCTTGCCCCAAACGTCGGACCGGCTATCGGCGGAACTTCCCGTTTTCTACACCACCGGGCGGCTGGCTAGCCTCACTCCGGAACACCGAGTTCGCGGAGAGCTTCGATTTCCCGATGAACGTGTCCTGGATCGTGATGCTGCAAGGCCTGCAGCACATGGGCTTGCGAAAAATCAGGGATCTTGGAATAGACCTCGTCGAGCGCCAATTTCGCGTCTTTTTTGCGGTCGAGATAGAACAGACATATAGAATAGCTAACGAATGCCCAGACAGTGGGATTGGGGGCGTGCATGGCCCGGTATGCCATCTCGGCGGCTTCGGCGTAACGGTGCAGGTGGAAAAGTGAATAGGCCCGCATGGTCAACACCTTGCAGATTTCAACGTCGCGGGGACTAAGCCGGACAAATTCGTCGGTGGCCGCGATGGTTTCTTCATATTGGCCCGCGGCGTCTCTGGCCTGACCTAGCAAGAGATAGGCCAATGCAAGGTTGGGGTTGAGTTTTATGGCGTCCTGAAGTTTGGCAATACCAATTTGATGCTCTCGGTAGTGACTGTGCACGGTGCCATCCGCTAAGACGCAGAGCGGATCGCGCGGACTTAGGCGCAGTGCCATTTGTACTTTTTTCTTCGCCTCGCGGATCAACTCATCCCGGTTCTCCGGCTGTCCATTCAAGACATATTGCGTCCTTGCCAGTGCCGCCATCGCCCAGGCGAGCGCGAAGCCCGGGTCCAATTGCGTGGCCTGATCGAAGGTATCAATGGACGAGACGAAGTCCGCCGACACCGAGCGATGGTATGCCGCCAAGCCCTTTTGATATAGATCCCAAGCGTCGAGTTCCATCGGCAATTTACGCCGCGAGCGTTCAATTTCGAACTGATCGATTTCCGGCGCGATCGCGGCGATAATGGCGCCGGTAACCTCATCTTGAACAGCAAAGATATCGGCAACCTCCCGGTCGAAGCGGTCGGCCCAGATATGATTGCCACTATCGGCGTCAATCAATTGTGCCGTCACCCGGATGCGGTCGCCGCCCTTGCGAATACTTCCCTCCAAAACGTAGCGGACGCCCAGTGTTTCAGCCACTTGCTTCACGTCAATCGACTGTCCTTTGAAGCTAAATGTCGAATTGCGGGCAATCACCAGCAACGAGCCAAACCGCGAGAGGCCGGTAATAATATCTTCCGCCATGCCATCGGCGAAGAATTCCTGCTCCGGGTAGCCCGACATATTGGTGAATGGCAGCACGGCGATGGATGGCTTGTCCGGTAACGATAATTCGGCGTCTGCCTTCGCGGCGGGGGCGCCAAAGGGTCTTGCCCAAAAGGTGCCCAGCGCCAGATATGGACGGGCTGGGCAATGTTCTTCAGGGCCTGTTCGCCGCTGTCGGCGAAGGCGGCGTCAAGCCGATCGCGGATGTCCTCGTGGACACGGGCGGAGACGGCGATGCCGCCCGGTTCGGCGATCTCTTGCAGGCGGGCGGCGATATTGACGCCGTCGCCCAGGATGTCTTCGCCCTCGACGATAATATCGCCCAGATTGATGCCGATGCGAAAGGTCATGCGCTGGTCTTCATCGACGTCCTTGTTGCGTCCGGCCATGCCCGACTGAATTTCCAGCATGCAGCGGGTGGCGTTGACCACGGACGGAAATTCCAGCTGCAGCCCATCGCCCATTGTTTTGACGATCCGGCCACCGTGGTCAGCAATCTTAGGGTCGATAAGTTCGGCTCGATGAATTCGTAATGCCGCAAGCGTACCGGTATCGTCCACGCCCATCAGGCGCGAATAACCAACCACATCAGCGGACACGATCGCCGCCAGTCTACGTCGCGTTGCTTCCGACATGGCGGGAGTGTAGCGGCAGGTTCCTCTTGTTTCCATGTGCGATATTGCCGGCGGCATGTTAGCAGCCGGCACCAAACCGCCGTCATCCGGCGTTGGCGTCATTACCGCTTTGCCCTCGTAAGCCGACCTGCACGCCGCCGTTTCCGCATTTGGCCGTATTCCGCCTGGCATTCAATCATGAGTTCAGAGATTGGGGCGTTTATCAGTTCGCCACGGTTCGACGGAAAGTGTGCTTTGCTCTTTCCCATGCCGTATCGCAAAGCCGACGGCGCCAGCCAAAATTTCGCATATTACGTAGGGAATATGAAATTCTACAACATAAGGCGGTGATAACCTGAACCGGTATTAACGAGTACAAGATATTTGTTTTATATCTTCGATTAGGCTTAATACTTAATTATTACTTTTGACATAAAAAACTCGTCACATTTGATACAATCTGGGGCGGGGAAATCGATGACGTTGCGGACCAAACTTCTTATTGGCTTTATTGCCGTGATTTTGTTCACCTTGGTCCAAGGCATAATGACAGTCAGTAAGGTCGATCATACCGGCAGGTTAGCCGGACAAATGTATGATGGCCCGTTGATGGCGATAAACTTCGCCCGGGCAGCCAAAAGCGATTTTCTGTTGCTTGATAAGCAGATGATCGTTGCCAATCATGATCCATCCGTATTGGCAAACGAAGAGTTCGTCGAAACCCTGGAAGATTTGAACGAAACACTGCGCGAAGACCTTGAGGTTATTCAGGAGCGTAGCGACGACGAGCGAATTACAAACAAGCTCGCCAATGTTAGCGCGGCCGCCGATAAATGGTGGGCGCTGGCACAACAAGTTACCGAAGGCGCCAAGTCGGAGAAGACCGCCAAGCTATTTACCCAACTGCATGAGATGGCGGTTTCCATAGATGCCGAACTGGACCTGATCGTCGAGTATGCGAGCGAGGATGGTTACAACTTTCGGGTATCAGCCGACGTTATCGTCTCGGACACGCGCACCTATATCATTGCGACTATTTTTGGCACCGCGGTTATCGGTTTCATCACCGCAATCGTACTCGGACATATGATTAGCCGGCCGGTCATTCGGATGACGACCCGGATGGCGGCATTGGCCGACGGTGATCATGAGGCGGAAATTTCCGATCTTGGCCGGCGCGATGAAATTGGCGAGATGGCCCGGGCGGTCCAGGTTTTCAAGGATAATGGCATAGAGAAACAAGCACTTGAGGAGCGGCAGCGCCAGGAGCAATTGGAAAAGGACGCCGCGGCACTTCGAGAAGAGAAACGCCAGGCGCAAATCCAAGAATTGATAGGTGCGTTCGAGGGCACGGTGGGTGACGGTCTGGAGAACGTCTTGGCCGCTGCGCAGGATCTTAGGGCGAATGCCGATACTCTGTCGACGACGGCGCATGAATCTCATCAGCAGATCGTTGAATCCAGCGAGACCGCCGACCGGACCAATTCAAGCAGCCAAACCGCGGCAGCGGCGGCTGATCAATTGAACAGTTCCATCCAGGAAATTGGCCGCCAGGTCACCGCATCCAGCGAGATTTCTTCAGAAGCGGTGCAGGAAGCGAAAAATGCCGCCAGCAATACCGAAAAATTGCGCACCGCCGGCGAGCAGATTGGTGAAGTCATTGGTTTAATTAATGACATCGCCAATCAAACCAACCTGCTGGCACTTAACGCCACGATCGAGGCAGCGCGTGCTGGTGAGGCTGGAAAAGGCTTCGCCGTTGTTGCCTCCGAGGTCAAGGCACTAGCCAAACAGACCGCCTCGGCAACCGAGGAAATTGCCAGCCAGATTGCCATCATGCAGGCCACGACCTCGGATACCGTTGGTAGTGTGGAAACCATTCAGGGCACCATCGGTCGCTTTTCCGAAATCGTCAACGCCATCAGCGACACCATTGATCAACAAGCAAACGCGACGGGCGAAATTGCCGAAGTTGTCCAACAGGCCGCGCAGTCAACAGCGGTGATCTCCAGCAATTTTGATGAATTGGATCAAGCCTCGTCGGCGACTGGCAGCATTGCGGAAAGTGTTCTTGCCGCCTCCAGCGAGATGAATGATCAGGCGACGGCGTTGCGGGAAGATGTGCAGCAGTTTTTGAGCGCCGTTCGCGAAGCCTAAGTCGCAGACACTGAAACAGATTTCCTCAGCATATAGAGAACGAACCGGAGAAATGGAGCAACCATGACCTGTAGAAAATCGAACACCTTACGGAAGCCAGCCAAAATGCTCTGCGGCGCTTTTGCCGCCGCGATCATGATTAGGAGCGATGGGGACGCCGCTCTGGACCACGGAAGCCGCGGCCAAGACGCGCGGCGAATGGAAGACGGAGTATGTGCGGCCTGGTGAGGTGCCCTTTCCAGAAGAAAATCCTTACACGACGGAAAAGGTGAATTTGGGACACAAACTGTTTTTCGACCCACGGCTTTCGGGGTCGGACTATATTTCCTGCGCCACGTGCCACAATCCAAGTTTTTCCTGGGGCGATGGTCTGCCAACTGGCTTTGGCCACAAGATGACCAAACTAGGCCGGCGTACACCCACGGTCCTGAATTCCGCCTGGGGCGAATTGATGATGTGGGATGGCCGGTTCGAAAGCCTGGAAGAACAGGCTTTGGGTCCAATGGGCGCCGAAGCCGAAATGAACCAGGAGTTGGGCGGCATTGTTGAGGAATTGCGGGCGATTCCCGGTTATCGAACCTTGTTCAATGTAACGTTTCCAGGCGAAGGCATCAGCATCGCTAATATCGCAAAGGCGATCGCCACCTACGAACGCACCATTGTCAGCGGTATTGCTCCATTCGACCGTTGGGTGGCCGGCGATGAAACTTCGATTTCAACTGCTGCAAAACGCGGCTTTGATATCTTCAACAACAAGGCAAATTGCGTGTCATGCCATTCGAGCTGGAATTTCACTGACAGCGGTTTCCATGATATCGGCCTGCCGGACGACGATATCGGCCGGGGCGGCGTCGTGAAGAACATGGTGAAAATGCAGCATGCTTTCAAAACGCCGACGTTGCGCAACGTGGTGCAACGCGCGCCGTATATGCATGACGGCTCGCTGGGCACGCTGAAAGAGGTCATTGACCATTACAGTGAGGGTTTTACCAAGCGTGAAAGCCTTTCAGATGAAATGAAGCCGCTAAATCTAAACGACGATGAAAAGGCCGATCTACTCGCTTTTCTGTTGACGTTGGAGGGCGCGGATCCGGTCGTTGCAGCACCAGTTCTACCGGCCAACGATCAAGTGCCAGGGGCCTGGTTGCAACGTTTGAGCCCGGCCGCCGGTGGGCAGGCGGAGACGGCGGAATGCCGCACGGCACGCTTGCACCTGCGTCGCTGTAAATAGGCAGCTAATTACTGTGTAAACCTGGCCACGGTGTTCTTACAGCAACACCGTGGCCGCCACGGCATCCAAGATACCTGTTGGAGGGATCAATGAGACTATCAATGTTAGCGACAGCATTTGTATTTGCCTTTGCCACGAATGCCATTGCCGCCGAAGTGGCGGTGACGCAAAAAGGCCGCAAATTCTCTGAAAAGAAAATCGAGCTCAGTGTCGGTAGTTCGATCAAGTTCATCAACGACGATGATGTGACCCATAATATTCATTCCACCACCAAGGGCTATGCTTTCGATGTCGGGGCCCAAAAACCGGGTCAAACGATCGTGCATACCTTTGGTAAGGCAGGCAAGGTCAAGATCCGCTGCGCCATTCATCCCAAGATGAAGATCAAGGTCACGGTTAAATAGGCGCAAGCCGCCTTGCGGGGGAAAGCAAAATTTATGGAATTTAGTCGAAGTCTCGGGCGAACTATCGCCCTGGCATTGCTCATTGCTGTTTGCCTGGCTAAGCCCACGGCAGCGGCGGAACATACTGTCCGCGTGATCAGCGACTACGACAATCTGCGCATGTACTTCAAGCCGAAGCTTTTGAATATCGCGCCGGGAGACACTGTTACCTGGATCAACGAGGCGGACGAGTTTCACAATATGTTGACCTATCCCGATGGCTATCCGAAAGGGGCCAAGGCATTTGCCAGCGACGACCTCGCAAAAAAGGGGCAAAAATGGTCGCACGTGTTCACGGTGCCTGGAACCTACGAATACCATTGCCTACCGCATCTTCCGATGGGGATGCATGGGATGATTATCGCTGGCAAGCCGTCCAAGGAAAATGAATTTCACAAACCGACGAAGCAGGAAGTTGCTGCCTATCGCAACCGATTGTTGGAATTCTTCGATGAAGACGAGTACAGGTTTAATGGCCGTAGGGAGCGGAAAAACCGCGAGTAATGGCCAAGGAACAATCAATGCGGCTCATGATCGCTCCTGGTGCCGGATAAGCACGCGCTACCGCGGAACTGGACAGCCTGGCCGCTTGTGATGCTGTGGACTGTTCCCACTCACCGGCAGCAAGGCGCCATGAATTAGGAAATCCTAACAGTCCGATTTTGGCACGACGCGCTGGTAATCACCCTTAGCCGCGACTTCCGCTAATACTCCAGCAACGCTCACCCCGCCAGACCTAAACCCCATTCCCCGCCTCATGCCCGCTCGCGGTGGCGAAGAGCATTTCCTGCGGGGCGCGGGCGTCGCCGACGAGTATGACCTCGATGCCGGCGGCTTGCAGCGGCGTGGTCAACGCAGCGTTCGGCACGCGCGGGCTGGCATAGGTCAACAGGGCGAGGTCCTCGATCACGCGTGCCTCGCCGGTGTAGACGTTGACGAGGTCCAGCCGTCCCTCGGCGCAGGCATCGCTCCAGCGCGGCTCGGACAGGGTGACGATCTCGATCCGCTGCTCCGCCATGCGCCGCAGGATGCCTTGGCGCGTGACCATGGGCACGTCGGTGGCGATGGTATCGCGCGGCGTGACGATCACGGTGCGGTCGAAGCGGGCGCCGAGCGCCTCCGCGGCGGCGTAGGTGGCTTCCGTATGGTCGGTGTCGACCAGCACGGCGGTACCGGCCTGCCGGCTGCCAAAGCGCAACACCTGCGGCATCGTCGCGCGCAAATCGGCGACCCAGCCTTCCGCGCGCACGGCCTCGGGCAGCCAGTCGGGGGGGAGCATCGTGGAGCCGGTCGCCAGGATTACCGTGTCAGGCCGCAGTGCGACGAGCTCTTCCATGGCGACGGGCTGTCCAAGCAGCAGCTGTGCGCCGGCGCGCCGCGCCGCGACCACCTGATAGTCGTAGATCGACGACACGGTTTCGCCGCCCGGCAATGCCTCCCTCAGCCGGGCTTTGCCGCCGACCGCGTCGGAAGCGCCGAAGACCGTGACCCCGTGACCCCGCGCGGCGGCGACCCAGGCGGCCTCCATCCCGGCAATGCCGGCGCCGACCACGACGATCCGTTTTGGATTATCCGTCCGTGCCGGCCAGAAATCGACTTCGTCGGGGCGGGCGACGCGCGGGTTGTTGACGCAGGCAACCGGCACCTGCTGCATGATGATCACGCCCCAGCAGGTATTGCAGGACAGGCAATACCGGATGTCCCAGCTGCGGCCCTGCTTGGCCTTGTTGGGCCAAGCAGGATCGGCGAGCAAAGTGCGGCCGAGGCCGATCAGCTGCGCCTCGCCGCGCCCAAGAATGCCGTCGGCTTCTGCCGGATCGGTGATCCGGCCCAACGCCATCAGCGGCACGCCGTTCAGGCTGTGGCGCAGCTCCTTGATGTACGGCATGTAGGGCATGGTTGGGCCATGCCGGTCAGGCGTGTGCAGCTCCAGGGTGCGGGCGTGGGCACCGGCGGCGAAGCTGACATAGTCCACGTTGCGCCTTTCCGTCAGGCGGTCGGCGACGGTGCCGGCCTCCTTCGGGCTGATGCTGCCGGGTATCCCGTCGTCTCCGGGCAGTTTCAGGCCGACGATGAAAGCCGTCCCGCAGGCCGCGCGCAGGGCCGCCACCAGGTCGGCGACAATGCGCGTGCGCCCAGCCCAGTCGCCGCCATATTCATCCTCCCGGCGGTTTGACCAGGGAGAGAGAAACTGGTGGAACAGGTGACCGTGCCCGGCGGAGATTTCAACACCGGAAAAGCCGCAGTCCTGGAGGTGCGCGGCGGCCTCCGCAGTCTGTTCGATCAAGTCGCGGATCTCGGCTGGCGTAAGCATCCGAGGCACGGTCCAGGAGAGATCGTCGGGTAGCGCCGAGGCGCCGATCGCCTCCGGATTGCGCCCGGGAAAATGACGCCCGCGACCGGAATCCTGAATTTGGCCGAGCAAGCGGCAATCCAGGCTTTCCACGGCGTCGGCGAAGCGTTTCAAGCCGTCGGCATCGTCGCGCCGCCAAACCTGTACCCTAGGCATCCGGGCCTGGTGGCGCATCATGCCGAACGGCTCCGTCACGCTCAGTGCGGCTCCGCCGGCGGCCCGGTTGGCATGGTACTGGATCAGCCGATCTGTCACCCGCCCCTGCGGCGTGGACAGCGTCACCATCGAGGCGTGGGCTACTCGGTTGCGCAGCGTCTTGCCCGCCAGAGTGAAGGGCGTGAAGAGCGCATTGAAATCATCATTCTCGGTCATGGAAAAAGTGTACCGCCGCGCGATTGGTGAATCCATGCCGGTAATCAATCCTGGCCCGTTGTCTCTTCCTGGCACGAACCGTGTTTGATAGCGCGTCAGGCGCATTTCCGCTTATCACCTGACTTGAAGCATCCACCGCTGAACCAGGGGGCGTCGCGGTTGACCCGAAGCGGGCATTCGGGTGGCATTGTACACAAGTGATCGTAGACTCGGCTCGCCTACATTCGTAGGATCATATTGCTTTCTAAACCAGTTTTGGGAAATGGGTTTCGTGACTTCAACTCGTGTAGAGCGACGTTTGGCGGCGATCCTGTCCGCCGACATGGTTGGGTACTCGCGACTGATGGAAGTCGACGAGGCCGGCACGATTGCACGCCATGCCATCCATAGAAGCGAACTCATTGATCCGAAAATCGCGACTTATAACGGGCGCATTGTGAAGACGACAGGTGATGGCATGCTGGTGGAATTCGCCTCCGCTGTCGATGCGGTCGAATGCGCGGTTGATATTCAACAGGCCATGAGCGAGAGGGAAGTGGACCAGAGCGAGGAACAACGCATTCAATTCCGCATTGGCATCAATGTTGGCGACATTGTCATCGACGGTGCCGACATCCTGGGTGACAGCGTCAACATCGCTTCACGGCTCGAAGGGCTGGCAGAGGCAGGATCGATCTGCATATCGGACAATGTGATGCGGCAGGTGCAGGGTAAGCTTGATGCGGCGTTTGATGATGCCGGAAGCCAGAAGGTCAAAAACATTACCCAGGCAATTCACGTCTGGCGCTGGACGGGCGCAGTCGCGGTCTCGGATGCGGCGATGTCCATGCCGGAGAGCGCGGCGGAAGATGGGGTGGAAAATGGCGCGGAAATTGGGCTGGACGGTAGCGTAGACCTTTCACTCAAGGCGTTGATCAATTCCATCAAACAGCCGACTTTGGCTGTATTGCCCTTTCTGAATATGAGCCGCAATGAGGACCTGGAGTTCTTCTGCGACGGACTGACTGAAAGCCTCATTACCGATATCTCCCGCGGGCTTCGGATCGACGTGGCGGCGCGTAATTCAAGCTTTGCTTTCAAGAGCCAATCCGTCGATATCCGCGCTGCCGCCGCCAAGCTAGGTGTGCAGTATCTGATTGAGGGTAGTGTACAGGCCATGGGATCGCGGATGCGCATTAATGTGCAGTTGATCGATTCAACTTCTGGCGACCACATTTGGGCAGACCGATTTGATCGTTCAACCGATGATCTGTTTGCCGCACAGGATGAATTGTGCAGCAAGATTGTCATCGAAACGGATGCCGGAATATCCTTCGGCGAAGCGGCGCGTACACTTTTAGGCCGGTCGTATAGCGCGGACGCCATACAGCATGCCCGACGTGCAATTCACGCTTATTCCCAGTACGACAAGCAAGGTTTTATCAAGGCCCAACGGGAAGCAGATATCGCTGCGTCCATCGATCCCGATCTTATTGTTGGCCTAACCTTTGCCGTGGCGTCGCGGGCCCAACTGGTGCTGCATGGTTGGACCTCTGATAGAGACGCGTTGCTCGAAAACGCATTAGAAATTTGTGAAGAGGCGCTTCGCCGGCACCCGGATGCGGCGGGTATTTATTCCAACCGTGGTATGATTTATCTCGCGAACCGCGCGTTTGACCTGTCAATTTCCGATACTGAACACGGCCTGGAATTGTTGCCGGGTGTTGGCCCCACGCACCACATCCATGCCCGCGCCTTGTTAGCCAAGGGGCGCTTTGATGAAGCTTTCCGCGCGGCGACGACCGCAATCAGATTGCAGCCAAACGTATTTCCGTATTTCGTGCTTACGCTCGGCTTCGTATGCCTGTTAAGCAATCGGCATGCGGATGCGGTTCTGGTCTTGCGAAAATTTCGCGAGCTGGCACCTCATCTAACACACGGAATTGCCATGTTGGCAGCGGCGTTGAGCGCCAATGGGCAGCAGGATGAAGCCTCAAACGTGGTGGCGGCCGTGATGAAAATTGATCCGAATTTGACCATTGATGACGCTCTGCGCCCCTATCCAATACAGGACCGGGTCCATGGTGATAAGCTTGCCGGGTATCTAATGGCTGCGGGACTGCCAAACTAGGTGCGAAATCTAATCAATATTACTGTCATCAATTGTATCGCTCACCTCGTGATAACCAGATACTTCCGCCGTACTGTCTGCCGACCCCAAAATCGCTTCACTTGAGATGGTCACCAATGGAACAGCTCGAAATTATTTGCGGCCTAGCCTGACATGAAGTTGTCTCTGAAACGGTTGTCGAACATAACCGCGCCATTGACTTATCCCTGATATCGCCTATTTACGCTGCATACGTATTGCATTCGTTTGGTGCTGCCTGAATGACCGGTGCGCCGTTTTATTAGCTACCCCCTGACAATGTGGACGTTATATCGACCGCGCCATCGCATGAGGCGAGGCGCGTTTTTTGATTCCCAGTTAGAGGAAATTGCTATGACAACTGGTACTGTAAAATGGTTCAACCCGGCCAAGGGTTTTGGTTTCATCGAGCCCGAAGACGGCTCAAAAGATGCTTTCGTCCATATCTCAGCCGTTGAGCGTGCTGGACTAGGTACGCTTAGCGAAGGGCAGAAAGTCTCCTATGAACTTCAGGCGGGACAGCAAGGCAAATCTTCCGCCGAGAACCTGTCTATCGTTGAATAGCCATACAAAGCACCGCCTCCAATTCACATTGGAGGCGGCTGTGGTTCCCCTTGGCGCCAGGCGCCAAACGAGAGCGTATGCAAAGTAAATGCGCTCAGTTTCCTAAAAAATAAAGCAATTAAAGAAATTAAAGCAATTACTTAGGTCGCGAAAGCGACTTCGATTAATTGAAAACTGCGCCAATATTGCATTGCCCAACGCGACCTGAGTGGTCCCATTCAAAAATAGGAGCGAAAGTACTCGCCAGTGCCGCCCAGAACCGAAGCAAAGGAAATTCCATATGCCGAAGTCAGCGAAATCAAAGGCCGAGAAAATGTTCGCCACAACCCAGAACAAGGACAGCCGGGTCGTAAAGGAAAAAGAAAAAAGGCAACAAGATAGGGCGGATCACCAGACGACACTGCGCGCCCTTCGATTGGCAAAAGAAGCCGACGAGAAGAAAGCTGTCGAGCAGACCGACAGCAAAATTCCGGCCACCCAAAGTAAAACGAAATCTCGTTTGCCTAAGTCTCGACGCCCATTGTCCTAGTCAACACACCGACCCGAACAGCGAGGAATAATTGATGCGGCGGCCACTCAAGAGCGCCACGCTTCAGCCTGGAGACCGATTGGAAAAAGCCGACTTTCCGGGAAGTGTCTGGATTGTCTCGCGTCTGATAGAATCCCCGCACGAACCGCTCCATGCTGTCATTGTCTATCAGAAGATAAACACCGAAACACGTATGTTGGCAGTTTCTACTTTGCTCGATAAGAGCTTTTTCCGGCGGCTGGCGGAGCCTTTGATGCCAGTTCTATAAGAGCGGTATCCATTTCGGGCATTATCGTCTGTTGAGGGTGACGCGGACCTGCCATGCTAAACGGGGCATCGTCCAAGGGCGCATCTCAAACCCCGGCGAATGTCGGCTGCGTAAGATCAGGGTGGTAAACGGCCATGCAGGGTTCGCTAACAGATATCAAAATCCTCGATATGACCCATGCCCTCTCGGGGCCGTTCTCCACCATGCTGCTGGCCGAGATAGGCGCCGATGTCATCAAGATTGAACCGCCGGGCGGCGATCACTTCCGTGCGGCAAACGGCGGCGCGACGTCGTCCGTCGTCAACCGGAACAAGCGCAGTCTTTGCATCGATCTGAAAATGCCGGCCAGCCGTCAGATCATGCAGCGTCTGATCGGCCAGGCGGATGTTTTCCTGGAAGCCTTTACCCCCGGCGCGCTGGAGCGTTTGGGTTATGGTTATGACGCCGTCGCGGCACAGATGCCGAACATAATTTACTGCTCTATTTCAGGCTTCGGGCAGAGCGGTCCGTACCGCGAACTGCGCGGCTATGACGCCGTCGCCCAGGCCATGTCGGGCATCATGGCCTCGACGGGCGAGGCCGACCGGGCGCCGGTCCGGGTTGGCCCTTCGATGATCGATATGGGCACCGGCATGTACGCGGTGATCGGCATTCTTGATGCGCTGCGGCGGCGGGACAAGACCGGCGAGGGCGCCCGCCTGGAATTCAACCTGTTCGAATCCGCGCTTTCCTGGATGTCACAATCCATCGCCCGCTATTCGCAAACCGGGGTCGTGCCGCCACGTACGGGTTCCGCACTCGCTACCTTTTCCCCCTATCAAGTTTTTCAGGGCGGGGACGGGCAAATATTTATTGGCGCTTCAACGCAAAAATTTTGGCAACGCTTGTGCCGGGCCTTGGCGCTGGAAGAATTGCAAGAAGATCCCCGTTTCATCGATGTCCCCGACCGGGTGGCCAACCGCGATGCCTTGACCGCCCTGTTGGAAGCCCGGCTGGCTGAAATGAGTGTCGAGGACGCCCTTGGCCGCATTCGCGCGGCACAAGTCCCCTGTGCGCCCGTGCTGGCCGTCGATGGCGTTGTCGCGGACCCGCACGTGGCCGATCGCGGTGTCTTGATGCCGTCGGAAGATGCCGCCGGTCAGCCCATTCTGCAAACCCGCATGCCCATAGGCTCTGGCGCGCCACCGGAAACCGCGCCGGATATTGGCGAAAACGGCCGGGAAATCCTAGCGGAATTGGATTTTTCAGAAGAAGAAATCTCCGCTTTCGTCACCAGCCAGGTCATCATGGAAGCAGAAAGCTAGGCCATTTGGCGCGGCTATCTAAAACTTCGCGCACGCGCTGGCCAGCTCTTGGGGCACCGAGGGCAATACAGAGCATCAGGGTTTGTTTGTTGCGCCGTTCAGGCAAGGCTGCTCAGCTTCCCAATGCAGCCTGTAAAACCAGATCCGCCGCTTTCTCGCCAATCATGATCGATGGCGCATTGGTGTTGCCGGAGGTGAGCGTCGGCATGATCGAGGCATCGGCCACCCGCAACCCTTCCAACCCGCGAACCCGCAGCTGATCGTCGACCACCGCCATCGGGTCGGAACCCATCTTGCAGGTTCCCACTGGGTGATAGGTCGTCTCCGCCGCCGCCTTGACCCAGTCCAGGATCTCTTGGTCCGAGGCCCGCATCGGTCCCGGTGCCAGCTCTTTTGTTTGCAGGGCCGTCATGGCCGGCGCGGTCATCAGGGCGCGCACGATACGCACGGCCCGCACGGTAATTTCCGCATCAAGGGGAGAGGAGAGAAAGTTGAAGTTGATCGCCGGCGGCGTCTTCGGATCGGCCGAGGTGATGTGGATATGGCCGGTGCTGTCGGGGCGCATGGCATGGGCATAACAGGTTATGCCGGCGGTGGCGGATAGCTTGAAGCCCGGTTCGTACAGCATGGGCACAAAGCCCAACAGAACATCCGGCCCGTCCAACCCTTCGCGGCTGCGCACGAAGGCCCTGAGAGGGGCGGCTGGGATACCCAGCATGCCCTTGCGCGAGAACAGATAGCGCATGGCCTGCTTGACCAGGCCGAGGCCGCTGCCCATGTCGTTGTAGGTGACGCCCGGCGTGCCAATGGCCCAACGGGTGCGGGGCGCATAGTGGTCGCGTAGGTTCTCGCCGACGCCCGCCAGGTCATGCCGGACCTCGATGCCGAGATCTTGCAGGCGCGCGGCCTGTCCGATGCCGGACAGCTCCAGCAGTTGCGGCGAATTGATGCTGCCGGCGCTGACCACCACCTCGCGCCGCGCACGGGCTTGGCGTGGTTTGCCGCCCACCGTATAGCGCACGCCCGTACAGCGCTTGCCATCCAGCACCAGGGCTTCGGTCAAGGCGCCGGTTTCGATGCTGAGATTTTTGCGTTTACGGGCCGGGTCCAGATAGCAATAGGCCGTGCTCATGCGGCGGCCATTGGAGATCGTCGCCTGGCTCATGGCGATGCCCTCCTGGGTGGCACCGTTGTAATCGGGATTGTGCGGTATCCCGACTTGGCCGGCGGCTTCGATCAGGGCATCGTAGAGGGCGCCGTGTTCGTCCGGATCCGTGACCCGCAATGGTCCGTCGCGGCCGCGATATTCGTCCTCGCCGCCATCATAGCTTTCCAACTGCTTGAAAAACGGCAGCACGTCGGCATAGCTCCACCCCTTGTTGCCCAGCTGCGCCCAGGTATCAAAATCCTGGGCCTGGCCGCGGACAAAGACCAGGCCATTGATTGAGCTGGAACCACCCAGCATGCGCCCGCGCGGTACCGCGATCTTACGGCCATTGGTGCTGGCCTCGGGCTCGGCGGAATAGCACCAGTTGGCGGCGGGGTTCTCGAGCAACCTGGCGTAGCCGACGGGTATGGCTGACCAGGGGTGGCTGGCCGGACCGGCTTCGAGCAGCAGTACTTTGTTGTTAGGGTCGGCGGACAATCGGTTGGCGACTACCGAGCCGGCGGAACCCGCGCCGACGATGATATAATCATAGTCCCGTATGTCCGCACTTTGCATCTTTCACTCCATTTACGCCACCACCTGGGCGCCCGCGCGCTCTCGTTACAAGCCTAAGCCATGGCGGACCCTGACGCCATGCTGGTATGCTTGCTCTGGACAGGCGCCGCCTGGTTGTAACCTCGACGCCGGCAAATTGCAGGTTCACCCGCACGGCGAATAGGACTTACAATTCAGAGAAGCCAGGGAGCACGAGGGAGCCGAAGCCGTGAAATTCGCAATCGCGATGTTAAAGCACGAGACCAATACATTTTCTCCCGTACCGACGCCGCTTGAAAGCCTTGGACCGGATGGCCCCCTCGTCGGCGATGCGGCGTATAACTATTTCAAGGGAACGGGCAGTCCAATCGGCGCCTTCATAGACATGGCCGAAGCCATGGGGGCGGATGTCCATATCCCCGCCGCCGCCCGGACCATGCCAAGCGGTCCGGTTCATCAGGCGGCCTTTGATCATGTGGCGGATCTCATCTGCGACAGCCTCAAGGAGGGCTATGATGCGCTGTTTCTGGATCTTCATGGCGCCATGGTCGCGGAGGATTTCGAGGATGGAGAAGGCGAGCTACTGGCCCGCATTCGCGCCGTCGCACCAGACCTGCCAATCGCGGTCGGATTGGATTTCCATGCCAACATGTCCGAGGAAATGATCCGGAATTGTGATGTATTGGTCGGTTACAAGACCTACCCGCACATGGATATGTACGAGGCCGGTCAAAGGGCGGGCGAGCTTTTGCTTGAATTCATGGCTGGCAAGATTGCGCCGCGCATGGTTGTCGAAAGCTGCCCCATTCTGCCCAATATTGTCCGCATGGCGACCGACGAGGCTCCCATGCGCGAGATCATGACGCTGGCCGGGGAATTGGAAACGGGAGACGTGCTCTCGGTCAGCGTCTTTCCGGGCTTCCCGCTTGCCGACACCTCGAAAACGCGGCTAAGCGTGGTTGCCGTCGAAAATGGCAATAGTGGCGCCGCGGAAGACGCCTGCCGGCGCATACTCGAGCTTGCTTGGCGTGGGCGTGATGATTTCAGCTATGAAAGCGAGCCTTTGGAGGATTCGGTCCGGCGCGCCAAGAAACTGACCGACGGACCGGTCCTGCTGATCGATCTGGCCGACAATTGCAACTCTGGCGGCACGCTCGACACCATGACGGTCATCGCGGAGGCCCTGAAGCAAGGTTTGGACAATGTCGTCGCGGGCCCCATATGCGATCCGCAAGCCGTGCAGCAATTGATCGAGGCCGGTGTTGGCGCGCATATTACGCTGCCCCTCGGCGGCAAGATGGATATGCCGTCCATAGATCAACGGGGTCAGCCGCTGGTGCTTTCCGGTACCGTCAAGACGATATCCGATGGCCGCTTCATCGTGCGCGGTCCGGTCTTTACCGGCATGCAGGTCGAACTTGGGCGGACCGTGGTATTTGATACCGGCGCCATGGAAATTCTGCTCAGTGAAGACCGCATTGAACCGCTTGATCTGGCCATGTTTCGTTTCGTTGGCATCGAGCCGTTGGCAAAATCCTACATAATATTGAAATCCAAAATCCAATACCGCCCGACATTTGGCGCCATGGCCAAACACATTATCGAATGTGATAGCGACGGTGTGGCAGGCCTCAATTTCGAGCGTCTTCCCTTCAAGAATCTGGCGCGGCCAATATATCCATTGGATCAAGATGCCTCGTTTAAATGGACCAACCGTTGATAGGTTCCGGTCCGGCTAATCAGGAATCTCGATGCTTAGCAGCGGTCCGCCGCTATCCTGCCCACCGATAGTGCACGCAATGCCGGCAATCCTGATAAGCTGCTGGATAATAACAGTTGGATGCGGTGCTCATGGATAGGAATACGGAATGCCCGAAACAGTGCGGATGACCCTGGATGAAGTTCGAACCCTGGCGACGGAGGTTTTCGTTGGCAATGGCATGTCGCTGGCGAACGCCGAGACCATTGCCGGTGTGGTGACCGCGGCCGAGGCCGATGGCACCCATTCCCATGGTCTGTTTCGCGTGCCGGGGTATGTTTCCTGCGTGCAGAATGGCCGGGTCGATGGCAGGGCGGTGCCGGAGGTATCCAATGCCGCGCCGGGCCTTGTCGCGGTTGATGGGAAAAACGGCTTTTCGCCGCCGGCAATTGTCGCGGGCCGGGCGTTGGCGATCGAGAAAGCCAAATCGCAAGGTATTGTCGCCCTGGGCTTGCGCAACAGCGGCAACCTGAATGCATTGTGGTGGGATGTGGAGCAATTCGCCGCTGATGGGTTGATCGCCATGGCCATGTCCACGACGCGCTCGTACGTGGCGCCATGGGGTGGGAACAAGGCATTGTTCGGCACTGATCCGTTCGCCTTTGCCTGCCCGCGCCAGGGCCTACCGCCCATGGGGTTTGATTTCGCGACCTCGGCCTCGGCGCGCGGCGAGATCCAGGTCGCGGCCCGGGAAGGGCATGCCATTCCCGAAGGCTGGGCCCTGGACAGCGATGGCAAAGCCACCACTGATCCCAAGGCCGCCCTGGAAGGCGTGCAACTGCCTTTCGGCGGCCATAAGGGCAACGCCCTGATCATCATGGTGGAATTGTTGGCGGCCGGCCTGACGGGTGGCAACTTCTGTTTCGAGGCGGAGAAAAAGGCCGCCGATTTCGGTGCGGTTGATAGCGGACCCGCCCATGCCGGTGAAATTGTTATCCTGATCGATCCGGCCGGCTACGACGGCGGCTTTCTGCAGCGCATTGAAGGCCTGTTTGACGCCATCCTGGCCCAGGAAGGCACGCGCATTCCCGGCGACCGCCGCTATGTCGCCCGTGCCCGTTCGCATGAGGAGGGCATCGATTGCCCGACAGTTCTGTATCAGCAGATCGTTGATATGAAGGCGGGATAAGGGAGCCTGTTCGTCTGACAGAAAAAAACATCTGTTCGGTGGCGTCCACGTTATTGCTGGGCCTGATCCGTCAATCCGGAATGGCGGAATTCCCCGTCTGCCGATTAGTGCCCCTAACTACCGTGGCAGTGCTTGTATTTCTTGCCGGTGCCGCAGGGGCAGGGGGCGTTGCGGGGGATCTTGCCCCAGGTGGAGGGATCGTCGGGGTCCAGGGTTTGGGCGGCCTGCCGGCTGCGAGCCGGGCGATGCGTGCCCGCTCCGTTTAGGCCAGCACCACCAGCCGCCATTCCCGCCATGGCCATCTCTTCGTCCGCCATCTCGTTCATGCCGCTAATGGGATCGAGATGCTCTTCCTCCATCATCATCGGATCGGGATGCTGGGCGGTGATGTAGGTTTCGCCCTGATCTGTTTGCAGTTCGATATGGGCCAGCACCTTGGTCGTGGTCTGGCGTAATTCGTCCAGCATGGTTTCGAATAATGTGAAGGCTTCCGTCTTGTATTCGTTCAGCGGATCACGCTGGCCGTAGGCGCGCAACACGATGCCGCCGCGCAGGTGATCCAGGGTCAGCAGATGTTCCTTCCAGGTCTGATCCAGCAATTGCAGCAACAGGCCCTTTTCCACCATGCGCATCACATCGGGGCCATAGTTGGCGACCTTTTCGGCCATCTTTCGGTCGGCCGCGCCGGCGATACGCTTGCGGATTTCCTCGTCCGCGATGCCTTCCTCGGCGCACCATTCGGCAATCGGCAGATCCAGGCCAAAGACCTCCATGGTCTCCACCGCCAAACCATCGGCATCCCATTGCTCGGCATAGGCCTTTTCCGGAATATGATGGGCGACCAGATCCTCGACCACTTCCCGGCGCATGTCCGCGACGGTTTCCGCCACATCCTCGGCATCCATCAATTCCAGGCGCTGTTCGTAGATCACCTTGCGCTGATCGTTCATGACGTCGTCGTATTTCAACAGGTTCTTGCGCAGATCGAAATTTCGCGCCTCGACCTTTTCCTGGGCTTTCTCCAGGGCCTTGTTGACCCAAGGGTGGATGATCGCTTCGCCTTCCTCCAGGCCCAGTTTGCGCAGCATCCCGTCCATGCGTTCCGAGCCGAAAATACGCATCAGATCGTCTTCCAAGCTGAGGAAGAATTTCGAGGCGCCCGGATCGCCCTGCCGGCCCGCGCGGCCACGCAGCTGATTGTCGATGCGGCGGCTCTCATGCCGCTCCGTGCCCATGATGAACAGGCCGCCGGCGGCCAGCACCTTGGCTTTTTCCGCCGCGATCTCGGACTCGATCTCTGCCGCCTTGGCGGCGTCCAGATTGCCTTTCGCGTCCGTGGCTTCCTGTGCCAGGCGCATTTCCAGATTGCCGCCCAGCTGAATATCGGTGCCCCGGCCCGCCATGTTGGTGGCGATGGTCAGCGCGCCCATACGGCCCGCCTGGCCGATAATATGCGCCTCCTGCTCGTGATGGCGGGCGTTCAGGACGTTATGCTTGATCTTTGCCTTGGTCAGATGATCCGAAAGTAGTTCCGATTTCTCGATCGATACGGTGCCGATCAGCGCCGGTTGGCCGGTCTTCTGGCATTCGCCGATCAATTCGATAATGGCGGCGAATTTTTCCTCTTCCGTGCGATAGACCTCGTCATCCATGTCATCGCGGACCATGTCCAGATGGGTCGGGACATCGACCACGGCCAGCTTGTAAATCTCCAGGAACTCGCCCGCTTCGGTCATCGCCGTGCCGGTCATGCCGGCCAGGTTGGGATAGAGGCGGAAATAATTCTGAAAGGTGATCGAGGCCAGGGTCTGGTTCTCGGGCTGAACCTCGACCGCTTCCTTGGCTTCGAGGGCCTGATGCAGGCCTTCGGAATAGCGCCTCCCTTCCATGGCGCGGCCGGTGAATTCATCAATAATGACGATCTTGCCGTCCTTGACCATGTAATCCACGTCGCGCTGGAACATCTGATGGGCGCGCAGGGCCTGGTTGATGTGATGCACGATGGTGACGTTTTCCATGTCGTAAAGGGTTTCCCCCTTCAACAGATCGACCTCGCGCAGCAGCGCTTCGATGGTTTCGGCGCCGTCCTCGGTGAAGTTGACGGTACGGGCCTTTTCATCCTTTTCGTAATCGCTTTCCGCCAGCTTTGGCATCAGGACGTCGATGGTCTGATACAGATCGGAAGAATCCTCCGCCGGGCCGGAAATAATCAACGGTGTGCGGGCCTCGTCCACCAGGATCGAGTCCACCTCGTCGACGATGGCGAAATTGAACGGCCGCTGCACCATGGCCGGGCGCTCGAACTTCATATTGTCGCGCAGATAGTCGAAGCCGAATTCGTTGTTGGTGCCATAGGTGACATCGCAGGCATAGGCGGCGCGGCGCTCGTCATCATCCAGACCATGGACGATGCAGCCCGTCGTCAGTCCCAACTGGGCATAGACCACGCCCATCCAGTTGGCGTCCCGTTGCGCCAGGTAATCGTTGACGGTGACCACGTGGGCGCCCTTGCCCTCCAGGGCATTGAGATAGACCGGCAGGGTGGCGACCAGGGTCTTGCCCTCGCCGGTACGCATTTCCGCGATCATGCCTTGGTGCAACACCATGCCGCCCATCAGCTGCACATCAAAGTGACGCTGGCCCAGGGCGCGCTTGGCCGCCTCGCGCACGGCGGCGAAGGCCTCCGGCAATAGCTTGTCCAAGCTTTCACCCGCGCCGACGCGTTGGCGGAATTCATCGGTCTTATCGCGCAATTCATCATCGGACAGGGCTTCGAAGCTGGCTTCCAGCTCATTAATCGCATGGACCGGCTGCTCAAACTGTTTGAGGACGCGTTCGTTGGACGAGCCGAACAGGCGCTTGGCAATACTGGCGAGAATAGCCATCAAAAATCCCTAAAAAACACCATTAACTTCAACATAGCAGTTGCCCACCACCCCCATATGGGGAAGCCGGGGCGCAACCAGTGAGACATAAGGGCCACTCGCCCCCCTGTCAACGAAAGTGGGCGCTAAACAAGGGCGGGGAAACGGCACCCGCTCCGGCTGGCAATGTGACCCTTTTAACAACAATCTGTGAGAAATCGTCTTAACGTCTTGTGTGCAAGGGCCCAATATTCGATATTGGCCCGGCATCTGGCGCGTTGAGCGTTTAAGTTGAGAAAAACCGCAAGAGAAAGCCTCCCTATCATGAGCAAATCCTCCATCGCGCTGTTGGGCGCCTGTCTGGCTATTTCGGCCATGCTGCAATTTTCGCCGGCCCAGGCCCAGAGTAACAACCCAGCAGAGCCCAAGAAGGCCGCCGGCGCCATCGCAGATGGCCGGGTCGTGGCCGTGGTCAAGGGCAGCAAGGTCCTTTTCCGGGACGTCCGCATCGCGCATCAGAACCTGCCCCAGCAATATCGCGGCCTGGCGCTGGACAAGGTTTACATGCCCCTGGTGCAGCAATTGGTGGAACGGCGCCTGGTGCTGCTGGCGGCGGAAGCGGAAAAGCTGGGTGATGACCCGGCCGTGATCAGCCAGATCGCCCAGGCACGCAGCCGCATTCTCGAGCAGACATACCTGACCAGACGGATCAATGCCGCGGCCACGGAAGCAAATCTGCGGGCCCGCTATGAAGCCGAGAAAACCAATGTGAAAGGCCCCGAGGAAGTGCGGGCCAGCCACATTCTGGTGGAAACCCAGGAAGAGGCCGACGCCCTCGTCGCCGTGCTGAACAAGGGTGGTGATTTTGCCGCCCTCGCCAAGGAAAAATCAAAGGGTCCCAGCGGCGCCAATGGCGGTGACTTGGGGTATTTCACCAAGGACAAAATGGTGCCGGAATTCGCCACCGCCGCCTTTGCCCTGAAAGCGGGCGAAATCTCGGCTCCGGTGAAGACGGGTTTTGGCTGGCATATCATCAAGCTGGTGGATCGGCGGCAGGGCCAGGGACCTTCATTCGCCAAGCGCGCGCCGGCGCTGCGTCAGGCCATGGCGCAGGAAGTCGCGGAGGAGCTGTTGGGTGCCTTGGCCAAGGATGCCCAGATCAAGTATTTTGAACTGGACGGCAGCCCCGGCAAAGCACCCGCCATCGGCCCGAAAGACAAATAGGACACCTGCCGCCATGGATGTCTCGCCTTTCGCTCCGGCCCGTTTTCCGAAACTGCCCAATCTTGCCGGCCTTCGCCTTGGCGCCATGGCCGCCGGCGAACGTTATCGCCGGCGTGCTGACCTGACCTTGATGGAGCTGGCGCCGGGCAGCACCGTTGCCGGCGTTTTTACCCGCTCCACCATGCCCGGCGCACCGGTGCTGTGGTGCCGCAAGCACATCGGCAAGGGCAGGGCACGGGCCGTGGTAATCAACGCGGGCAATGCCAACGTCTTCACCGGCCGTCAGGGTCTGGACGATGTCGCCGCCACCGCCCGCGCGGTGGCCAAGGCGGTGGGCTGCAAGCCAGGGGAGGTCATGGTCGCCTCCACCGGCGTCATTGGCGAGACCTTGTCGGTGGACCGTCTGGTGAAGGCGGTGCCGGGTCTGCATGGCAAGTTGAAGGCGAATGGCTGGCGCGCCGCCGCTGGGGCCATCTGCACCACGGATACCTATCCCAAGGGCGCCTCGGCTAGGGCGGAAATCGACGGGCAGGTGGTGCAAATTGCCGGCATCGCCAAGGGCAGTGGCATGATTGCGCCCGATATGGCGACCATGTTGGGTTTTGTTTTCACCGATGCGAAATTGCCCTCCCAGGTGCTGGACAGTTTGTTGCGTTGGGCCAACAGCCGATCCTTCAATTGCATTACCGTGGATGGTGATACCTCGACCTCGGATTCTGTCTTGCTGGCGGCGACGGGGCAGGGCCCGAAACACGCCAGAATTACCGAGGCAGGCGATAGGCGCCTGGCCTCGTTCAAGGCGGCGTTGTTATCGGTCATGCAGGATCTGGCCAAACAGATCGTGGGCGATGGCGAGGGCGCTTCGAAATTCATCACGATTTCGGTTTCCGGCGCCGCCTCGGCCAAGGCGGCGCGGGGGATCGCCATGACCATCGCCAATTCACCCCTGGTCAAGACCGCCATCGCCGGCGAGGACGCCAATTGGGGCCGTATCATCATGGCCGTGGGCCGGGCCGGGGAAAAGGCCGATCGGGACCGCCTTTCCATTACCATCGGCGGCGTGGTCATCGCCGAGGCCGGCCATCCGCACCCCGACTACCGCGAAGAACAGGTGGTGCCCCACATGCAGGGTCGGATGATCGATATCGCCGTGGACGTGGGTGTGGGCCGGGGCAAGGCCACGGTCTGGACCTGCGATCTGACCCACGGCTATATCGCGATCAACGCCGACTATCGTTCCTGATGCCGAACTCAGACATGCTCTTGGTCGCGGCCGCGGCGTTGGTGGATATCGATGGCCGGGTGCTGGTCCAGCAGCGGCCCGAGGGCAAGTCCATGGCCGGGCTGTGGGAATTTCCCGGCGGCAAGGTGGAAGGCAATGAAACCCTGGAGCAATGTCTGATCCGGGAGTTGAAGGAAGAGCTGGATATCGATGTCACCCAGGCCTGTCTGGCGCCCTTTACCTTTGCCTCCCACGCCTACGAGGATTTTCAATTGCTGATGCCGTTGTTCGTCTGCCGGGTTTGGCAGGGCAATCTGCGTCCCAGGGAGGGCCAGGCGGTGAAATGGCTGCATCCCATGCGCATGGGGGATCTGCCCATGCCCCCCGCCGATCGGCCCCTGGTCGCCATGTTGCGCGATCTGTTGTAGAGATAGGCAATGTCGTTGCCGCGCCCTCAACAATTGCCATTTCGCCCGCCGTTGCGGAGCGAGCAATTGATCTTGCGTCCGCTCGAGCTGACCGATGCGCCGCGGATCGCGGAGCTGGCCGGCGATTGGGAAGTGGCGCGCTGGACCCTGGATATCCCCCACCCCTATGACCGCACCATGGCCCGTGATTTCATCGCCTGGGCCCAGGAAGAGCTGTCATCGCAACGGCGCTATTTCTTTGCCCTGGTGGCGCGGAACAGCGGCGATCTGGTGGGCATTATCTCGCTGACCCGCAACGGTGCCGACGAGGGCGAGATCGGCTATTGGGTGGGCCGGCCCTATCAGGGCAAGGGCTATGCCCGCGAAGCCGCCGCCGTGATGATTGCCTTGGCCTTCGATGCCTTGGAGATGCGCCGCGTGGTCGCCGCTTGTCGGCCTGACAACGAACCATCCTGGCGGGTCATGGAACATTGCGGCATGACTTATGTAGAGGCCACCCAGCGTTGGTCCATGGCCCGGCGCGAGACCTTTGAATTATCACTTTATGCCATCGACCGGCCCGATGCGGGGAATGCGATATGAGCAAGCCGTCTGCCAGCAAGGTCTTCCGCTTTGGTGGGGATTTCGCCGAACCGTGCATCAGCCGGGCCAAGGGTTCCTACATCTATGATGATGGCGGCCGTGCCATCCTTGATTTCACTTCCGGCCAGATGAGTTCCGTTCTGGGCCATGGCCATCCGGAAATTGTCGCCGTCATTCACGACATGGCCGCCAACCTGGATCATCTGCATGGCGGCTTTCTGTCCGACCCGGTGATCGCCTTTGCCGATGCGCTGACCGAAATGCTGCCCGCTGGGCTGGACCGTGTCTTGCCGCTGTCGACGGGGGGCGAGTCCAATGAAGCCGCGCTGCGCATGGCCAAGACCTATACCGGCGGTTTCGAAGTGGTCGCCTTTGACCGCTCCTGGCATGGCATGACAAGCGGCGCGGCGGCGGCGACCTATTCCGGCGGCCGCCGTGGCCACGGACCGACCCTGCCGGGGGTTTTGACCCTGCCGACGCCGCATGCATACCGCTCTCCATTTAACCGCGACGGCGATTATGACTGGCGGGCCGAGTTTGAGTTCGGTTGGCAGATGATCGACCGGCAAAGCACGGGTCAATTGGCGGCGGTGATTGTTGAGCCGATCTTGAGTTCGGGCGGCATCATCGAATTGCCCGACGGCTATTTGGCCGCCTTGCGGGACAAGGCCCATGAGCGGGGCATGTTATTGATCCTGGACGAGGCGCAGACCGGCATGGGCCGGACCGGAGACAATTTCGCCTTTCAGCGCGATGGCGTGACACCGGATATCTTGACGTTGTCAAAAACCCTGGGCGCCGGCCTGCCGCTTTCTGCAACCATAACCTCCGCCGCGATCGAACAGGATTGCCATGACAAGGGCTTCCTTTTCTACACCACCCATGCCGCCGATCCCCTGCCGGCCGCGGTGGGTGCCAAAGTGGTGGAAATTGTCCTCCGCGACCGCTTGGCCGAACGCGCTGGAGAGCTGGGCGGCTATCTGAAAGAACAGCTAAATGCCCTGCAACAGCGCCATCCGGTGATCGGTGATGTGCGTGGGCGCGGGCTGTTACAGGGTGTTGAAATAGTCAGCGACCGAGGCAGCAAGACACCGGCGCCGGAAATCGGCATGGCGATCAGCCGCCGCTGTCTGGAGCTGGGCGCCTGCCTGAATATCAGCCGACCTTCGTCAGCCGGAATATTTCGGATCGCCCCGCCCCTGACCGTCAGCCGGGACGAAATTGATAGCGCCATGGCGATCTTCGATTCCGCCCTCGGCGACTGCGGTAAGGTCTAGACGGTTCTGCCGCTTCGCCACCCGCTCCCCCTTCCCGGCCACCCACAGGGTACCATTAATGGGTGGCCGGGACGGGGGAGCGGGTGGTTTAGCTGGCATTGAAAATGCCTCTGAATCAGCGCTTATAAAGGCCCATCAGAGCGGCTTTTTCGATGGTGTTGAAGTGCAGCATGAAGCCGACCACGGCGGCGGAGGTGTCCGCCTCCACCGGCAGGGCGTCCAGGCCAACCGCGTGCAAGGTAAACAGATAACGGTGCGGATGGTCGCCTTCGGGCGGGCAGGGGCCGCCATAGCCCGGCGCGCCGAAATCGGTGCGGGTTTGCAGTGTGCCGTCGGGCAAGCCGCCGCCGCTGCCCGCGCCAAGCGCCAGTTCGGTGACATTGACGGGGATATTGACCGCCACCCAGTGCCAAAAACCGCTGCCCGTTGGGGCATCTGGGTCAAAGCAGGTCAGAGCGAAGCTTTTGGTGCCCTCGGGCGCGCCGGACCAAGATAGCTGCGGCGATTGATTGCCGCCGGCGCAGCCGAAGCCAAAGGCCTCGGACAGAATATGGTCGTTGCCAAGATAGTCGCCGTCATTGAAGCTTTGGCTGCTTAGAACCAAGGTCATTTTTTTCTCCTCCCAAAAAATTGATCTGACACAGATTTCACCCATCCGCTCTGGAATGCAAGTATACTCTGGCAATCATCCTCAAACTGGAAAGCAGATGACTGAAATCAGCTATCGAGATTTACCCTGGCCGGTGCGCGACGATATTACCGCCGCCCAGGCGCGAACTTGGGAAAAGTTGGCCCAGCCGAGCACTTGGCTGATTGGGGCCGAGCGTATCGCTATCGCGGCGGAGGCGCGCCAGGCCCAGGATTGCCGGCTATGCCGGGAGCGCAAGGATGCCCTGTCGCCGGAAATGGTGCAGGGTGAACACGATCACCTCGGCCAACTGTCTGCATTGGAAGTAGAGCAGATCCACCGCATCCGCACCGATCCGGGCCGGCTCAGCCGCGCCTGGTTCCAAGGCCTGGCGGCTAAAGGCATGATCGAGGAGCGCTATGTGGATACCGTTGGCGTGATCGCCAATGTCGTCGCCGTCGACACCTTCACCAAAGGCCTTGGCTTGGATCCCTGGCCGTTACCCGTGGCGCAACCAGGGGAGCCGAGCCGCCACCGTCCCGCGGCGACGCGAAAGCTGGCCTGGGTGCACACATTGGCGCCCCAGGACGCGATCGGCACCGTGGACGAGGATCTTTATGCGGGCCGGCCAACGGCGGCCCATATTTATCAGGCCATGAGCTTGGTGCCGGCAGCGGTCAAAGACTTTTTCGATCTGGTCACGAACCAATACATCCCGCCCCAGGCGATGATGGATTTCGATAATGAATACCGCGCCATCAACCATGCCCAGATCGAGCTGGTGGCGGGCCGGGTTTCCGCCCTTAACCAGTGCGTTTACTGAACCACCTCTCATGCTGAGTTGCTCCGTGCGAGCGGCCAAAACGACGGTGAAGACTACGATCTCTCGGTGATGACCGGGGTGGGGGCGAATGCCGATGGCGGCATTGCGCATGGCGCCATGCTGGTCCGCTTCGCCACGGCGGTGTTAGGCGATGCTGCGGCGGAGTTGACGGCGGCGCGAACAGCTATTGTCGAGGCCATGGGTGGGGCCGCATTGACGGATACGGCGGCGGTGGCGGCGTTGTTCAATGCCATTGACCGGGTCGCCGATTCGACCGGTATCCCCCTGGAAGAGAAGAAGGCCGATGTTACCGCCGACTTTCGGGCCGCCCTCGGTATCGATGCTTTTGCCGCTGCTACTGAAAAGGGCAGCGGTGCCTGATTTGGCACGGCCCGGCGGCTTGCCGTGGCCGCGCCGCCATGGCACAAGCAGGCTATCGAATTTGCATAATGAAGGGGTGTTTGTGCTGATGTTGGCTCGTATTGTGGTGCTCGTCTCCGCCCTGTTTCTGTGGACCGGATCGGTGGCGGCGGCGGAGTTTGAGGACTGGATGCGCGAATTCCGCGCCGAAGCCCAGGGACGCGGCATTACGACGGCAACCCTGGACGGTGCCCTGAACGGCATTTCACTGATCCCCAGGGTGGTTGAGCTGGACCGCAAGCAGCCGGAATTCACGCTGACCTATACGCAGTACCGGGACCGGGTGGTGCCGCTCTCGCGGATCAAAAAGGGCCGGAGCAAGTTGGCCGAGAACCGTGCCCTGTTGCAGGAGATCGGCAGCAAGATCGGCGTGCAGCCCCGCTTTATCGTCGCCCTGTGGGGTATCGAGACGGACTTTGGCCGGGTCACGGGCGGTTTCAAGGTCGTTCCAGCCTTGGTCACCCTGGCCTACGATGGCCGGCGCAGTGCCTATTTCCGCAAGGAGCTGCATAACGCCCTGCGCATCCTCAACGAAGGCCATATCACGCCGGGTGCCATGGTCGGTTCCTGGGCCGGCGCCATGGGGCAATGCCAATTCATGCCGTCCTCGTTCCTGGCTCATGCTATCGATTACAATGGCGATGGCCGGCGCGATATCTGGACCACCCGGGAGGATGTATTCGCCTCCGCCGCCAACTATCTGGCCAAGTCCGGCTGGCGGGCGGATCAAACCTGGGGCCGGGAAGTGCGCCTGCCTGACAATTTTGACCGCGCCATGGCGGATTTGAAGGTTAGAAAGCCGATTTCCGGCTGGCAGGCTCTGGGCGTGCGCCGGGCCGATGGCACCGACCTGCCGTCGCGGCAGCTGTCGGCCTCCATCGTATTGCCCGAAAAAGGCAAGATGTCGCCGGCCTATATGGTCTATTCCAACTACCGCACGATCTTGAAGTGGAACCGCTCCACCTATTTCGCCTTGGCCGTGGGTCTGCTCTCTGATGGTATCGGCGCCCAATAATGACCTTGCGGGCCACATATCGATTTATGTTTTGTGCCTTTGCCGCACTCTCTCTTGCGGCCTGCGCGGAGGGCCAGCTGGCCCTGCATGTGGCCAAGCAAATTCAGCGTGCCACGGCCGAGCAGCCAAGCGCCAGTGCGGGCACCTATAAGGTCGGCAAACCTTATCAGGTCAGGGGGGTCTGGTACTATCCGAAGGAGGATGGCCAGTACAACAGAACCGGCATTGCTTCGTGGTACGGGCAGAAATTTCATGGCCGGCGAACGGCCAATGGTGAACTCTACGACATGAACGCCCTGACGGCGGCGCACAAGACGTTGCCCATGCCGGTGCGGGTGCGGGTGACGAATTTGGCTAACGGCCGTTCGCTGGTGCTGCGCATCAATGACCGGGGACCCTTCGTCAATGGCCGGATCATTGATGTCTCCCGCCGCGCCGCGCAATTGTTGGGCTTTCAAAAACTAGGCACCGCCAAGGTGCGGGTGACCGTGCTTGATCAGGGCGGGCCGCAAAGAATTGCGAAACGGGTCGCCACCCCGGTGGAACAAAAAACCGCTCTGCCGGCGTTGCCCAGGGAAGGTGTCAGTTCACAAACATTGGCGCCGCCGCCGGGCGTGAAGCAGGCGCGGACGCCGGCGGCGGGCGATGCGACGCATGTGCGCGTCGCCAATGCCGGCCCCATTGGGGCGGCTGGTCAGGGCACCGTCCGGGTGACCCAGCAGCCGGTTGGGCCATCGTCGATTTTCATCCAGGCCGGCTCTTTCGCCCGCGCCGAAAACGCCAACAAGCTGCGGGCACGCCTGGCCTATATCGGCCCTTCCTCCATTATCAACGTCTTCATCAAGGGTCAGGAGATGTTCCGCGTCCGCATGGGCCCGATGTATTCCGTCTCGGCGGCGGACAAGGTCCTGCAACAGATCCTGTCCAACGGCATCAACGCCCGGATCATCGTCGAATAACTGGCCTATCAGATAATCGCCCGGGGCCGGTTTGGACCGCGCTCCAGAATATTGCGCAGGCTGGACAAGGCTGCGGTCAGGGTGGCGCGGTCGGGCGGCTGGCTGAGGGTCACGCGCACGGCTTGTTCCGCGTCGTCCGCCTCGACGGCAAAGGGGGCCAGGGTCGAAATGGCGATGCCGTCCTGGCGCGCGGCGGCGGCGAAATCATCGGCCCGCCAGGGCGCTGGCAGGTTCAGCAATACATGATAGGCCGCTTCGTGGCCGTGCCAATCAAGGCCGGCCAGTTGTTGGGCCGCAATTTCATAACGGGCCGCAGTTTCCCGGCGCTGCCATTGCAGCAGATCCTCGGCCCGGCCGTCTTCGATCCATTGCGAGGCAACGGCACCGGTTAGGCCCGGTTGGGTGACTGTAATGACGCGGGCGGCCTCGGCCAGGCGCAACAGCCGGGTACGGGGCGCCGTTACCCAGGCTACCCGCAGACCTGGCGCCAAACATTTCGAGGCCGAGGTGATGTAGATCGTACGCTCCGGCGCCAGACTGGCGATGGGCGGTGGCCGGTCCTGGACGAGGTAGCCGTAGACATCGTCTTCCACCAACAACAGATCATGCTGCCGGGCCACCTCAACGATTGCCTTTCTCCGTTCCAGCGACATCACGGCGTTGGTGGGGTTTTGCAGGGTTGGTACCAGGAACAGCAATTTGGCGCCCGAGACGGTACAGGCGGCATCCAGGGCGGCGGGCACGATCCCCTCGTCATCAATGGCCACGGCCACCGGCCGGCGCTGGGTGAAATGTACGCCATCGATCAGCTGGCTATAGGTCAGCCTTTCAAGCAGCACCGGGTCGTCGGCGCGGCTAAATGACAGCAGCGTCGAAAGCAGGGCCGCCTGGGCGCCACCCATCAGAATGACGTCATCCGCCGTTACCTCCAGGCCAACGCGGGCCAACCATTTGGCGCCGGCCCGGCGATGGGCCTCGGGCCCGATCTCGGTGTTATAGCCCAGCAAGGCGTTGCCATGCCCCTGTTCCGCCATGGTCCGCAGGCTGTCCGCCAGGGCGGCGCCATGGGGGCCCAGGGGCGGGCTGTTTTGGGTCATCTCGATCAGGTGATTGCGGGACGGTGCCAGGCTGGCCGGGCCGGTATCGGCGGGGTCCTGGACATAGGTGCCACGGCCAACCTCGCCGCCGACCAGGTGCAGCCGTGCCGCCTCCCGATAGGCCCGGCTGATGGTGCCGACGGTAACGCCCAGGCGCCAGGCAAGGTCGCGATGGGGGGGCAGGCGGGTGCCGGGCGCGAGATGCCCCGAGGCGATGTCCTCGCCAATGACCTGGGCGATGGCGCGGTATTTGGCTCCGGAGCGTCCGGTGATATCTGGTTGGTAAATTGTCATGGTGTCAATATCGTAATTGACTTCGTAAAGGGTGTCAATAATATATCTTCAATAAGTTCAATAGTAGATACATTTTTGAAAATGGGAGCAATATGATGAAAATGGCAAAAACATGGGGTTCAATGCGACGCGGCCTTGGCGGCTCGATCAGTCTCGCCGGCTGCATGTCCGTATTGAAATTGTGGTCCGACCGGTATCTTCAGCGCCGCCACTTGGCCACCTTGGACAACCGTATGCTCAATGATCTTGGCTTGCGCCGCGAGGACGTGACATGGGAATCTGGCAAGCCGTTCTGGTGGCGCTAGTCCAAAACGTTTTATTGAAAGGCAGTATCGTGCAGATACCTATTTATCAGATTGATGCTTTTACCAAATCGCCGTTTCAAGGCAATCCGGCTGCCGTCTGTCCGCTGGATGCCTGGCTGGCTGACGATGTGCTACAGGCCATCGCCATGGAGAATAACCTCTCCGAGACGGCTTTTATCGTTTCGGAAGGCGATGGCTTTCGCCTGCGTTGGTTCACCCCGGGGATTGAAGTGGATTTGTGCGGTCATGCCACCTTGGCCACGGGGCATTTGATTTTGAACCAGCTGTCGCCCGAGCGGGACGCGGTCGGTTTCGAGACCCGCTCCGGCAGGCTTGAGGTCAGCCGGGCCGGCGACGGCCTGGCCATGGATTTTCCTGTTCTGGCGCCAGGTCAGGCCATGGAGCCTGAGCCCGCTTTGCTTTCGGCCATGGGCGCGACGCCGCTGGAATGCCTGCCAATCCGTGAAGTGCATGGCTCACCCTACGTCATGCTGGTGTTCGAGAACGAGGCCCAGGTTGCCGCCCTGACGCCGAACTTCGCCGCTCTGGGCGCCAATGTCATCGTCACGGCGCCTGGCGACAAGGTCGATTTCGTCTCGCGCTTTTTTGCGCCTTTGTCGGGCATTGACGAGGATCCGGTCACAGGTTCGGCCCATTGCACCTTGGCGCCCTATTGGGCCGAACGCCTGGGCAAGACCGAACTGGTGGCACGGCAGGTTTCGGCCCGTGGCGGCGATGTCGGCTGCCGGTTGCAGGGCGATCGGGTAATCCTGACCGGGCGCTGTGCTTTTTATATGGAAGGACGGATCGAGGTGCCCGTATAAAGGGAGGCTCTGGAAAAGCCAAAAGGATACATCGCCATGACAATTCAATTCGCCGACGAAGAGCGGATGATCATCGAACTGGTCGAGAAGTTTGTCGAAAACGAATTGATGCCCCTGGAAAAGGCGGTCATGGCGCGGGAAGCGGCGGGCGGGTCTCATTCGCTGACCGAGGAAGAGGAAGCGCCGCTGTTGGCGCAGTGCAAGGAACTAGGCTTGTGGGCACTCGATGCGCCGGAGGAATTCGGCGGCGCCAATTTGCGAACGGCGGTCATGCTGGCCATCCAGGAGAAACTGAAAAGTACGGTGACGCCATTCATCTTTCCCCCCGACTCGCCCAATTTGCATATGCTCCAGGCCGTGGCCTCGCCAGAGCAGAAGGTGAAATACATGCAGCCCTATGCCCAGGGCGAGATGAAGTCCTGCATCGCCATTTCAGAACCGGGCGCGGGCGGTGATCCGGCGGACATGAAAACCGCCGCTGTCCGCGAGGGTGACGAATGGGTCATCAACGGGCGCAAGATCTGGGTCTCGAACGTGCCGAAATCGGATTTCATCGTCCTGATGGCAGTGACCGATCCCGGCAAGGGCGCACGCGGCGGCATCACCGCCTTTATCGTCGATAAGGGCACGCCCGGATTTATCATCGAGCGGGAAATCCCCATGCTGGGCGGGGCGCGTACCTATGAATTGATCATGGACGACCTGCGCCTAAAGGACAGCCAGGTTCTGGGCGAGGTCGGCCAGGGCTTCGCGCCCATGCAAAAGCGCCTGACCGTGCGCCGTTTGGAAATGGGCGCCATGTGCGTCGGCATGGCCGGGCGGGCGTTGAAAATGATGTGCGAGCATACCCAGCAGCGCGAAACCTTCGGCGTGAAACTTGCCGACCGGCAGGCCATCCAATGGTGGATCGCGGATGCCGCAACCAAAATCCACGCCACCCGCCTGATGGTCATGGACGCCGCCGCCCAGCAGGAACGCGGCGAGGACATCCGTACCGCCGCCTCGATGATCAAGGTCTTCGCCACGGAAATGGCCACGGAAGTCCTGGACAATGCCATGCAAAGCTTTGGCGCCATGGGCATGTCGCGGGAGCTGCCCTTTGCCATTATGTCGCAACGTTTGCGCCTGACGCGGATTTACGAGGGCCCGACGGAAGTCCACCGCATGGTCGTCGCCCGGCGCACCCTCAAGGAATACGCCTAAAATGGCATCTGGAAACTTCAAGGCAGCCGGCTATCCATGGCGCTTGTTCGCCGGCGCGGATGCCATCGAGAACAATTTGAAGGCAGCCGTTGCCCGCGTGGCGGCAAAGCGGGCTTTCGTTGTCTGCTCACCCTCGGTCAGCCGGCGGACCGATACCGTGCGGCGCATCGAAGCGGCGTTGGGGGATCAGTTTGCCGGCGTCTGCGACGGTATCGAAAAGGATTCCACCTTTGGCTCGGTGCGCGCCGCCACCGACGCCGCGAAAGAGGCCCAGGCCGATCTGCTGATCGCGGTCGGCGGCGGCAGCGTCATCGTCGCCGCCAGGGCGGTGGCGATTTTCCTGGCCGAAGCGGGCGATCCGTTCGAGATCATGACGCAATACCCCGAGGGCAAACCGGCCTACAGTCCGCGCTTGATGGCGCCAAAGCCGGCAATCATCAATATCCCCACCACGCCCACCTCTGCCATGAACCGGGCCGGCACGGGCTTGAAAAATCCGGATCTTGACCACCGGATGGAATATTTCGATCCCAAGACGCGGCCACTGGCTATTTTCCTTGATGACGCGGCGTTGCTTAGCGCGCCGCCGGAGCTGATCCGCTCCACCGCGACCACGGTGTTCGCGGGACTTGTCGGCGCGCTGGCGCAGCTTGGCGCCAACCCTTTGTCGGATGGTGATCAAGGCCACGCCTTTCGCCTGGCCCACAATGCCTATGTTCGGCTGATGGACGAACTCGACAACCCCGCCCTACGCACTGATCTGGCCATCGCGGCCTTCCTGCAGAACCGCGCCGAGGACGACGGTGCGCCAAGGTTCCGCGGCGGCGCGTTCTCGGGCAATTATGCGGTCTCGACCGCGCTGCACATCATCTATCCCCGTGTTGGGCAGGGAGAAGCAACCTCGGTCGTACATGCCTCGGCCATGCGCCTGGCTGAAGCGGTGGAGCCGGCAGCCGCGCGGCGCGTGGCGGAGGCTATCGGTGTCTGGCGCGATGGCATGGACGGCCCAGATGGTACCGCGGCTGCGTTGGCGGTAGCCGACGCCTTGGAAGCCATATACACCCGCATCGGCATGCCCACTCAGTTGCGCCAATTGGATATTCCAAGGGACGAATTGGCGGCGGTGGCGGGGGAAACGGTAAAAAACTTCAATGCCAACGCCGGCGCGCGCACGGCCGAGGCCCAGATCGCGGACGCCCTGCGCCTGTTGGAAACCGCGTGGTAAGAGGGCAGGCAGATGTTTCGCCCAACCAGCGGCGATGATGAGATTGCCGTTTTCTTTAGTGGCCAAACGTTAGACGGGCTCGCACGAAGCGCGGCAAATGTACTATGATTGCCCGATGAATACGTCCAGTGGGAAAACCTACACCGGTATGCGTGAGGGCGAGCGGGTTACGGTCAGCGTCGATGGCCAGGCCCTGGATCCGCGCTTGGATCTGCGCGACTTCCACGCCGCCGGCTTTGAATGGGGCTACGAGGGCAGCGGCCCCAGCCAATTGGCCCTGGCCATATTGGCCGATCACGCCGGCGCCTCGGCGGCCCTGGGCAGCTATCGAAAATTCGTGCAGATCTTCATCGCCGAGATTGAAGGCGATAACTGGCGCCTGACATCCGAAGACATCGATCAACGGATCGGCGAAACAATAATCGTGCCCATGGACCTGAAGACCTTGATACGCAAGGTGAAGGGCGAGATCTAGTTAGGAGTTGTTACCAAGTATGGATACCGTTACAGCGCTGTTGGAAGACCTGGCCGCCAACCATGGGGCGGACACCGCGATCGTCTATCATGACCTGCCCATCAGTTTCGCCGAAGTCGACGACATGGGCCGCCGGGCCGCGACGGTGCTGGCGGATCTGGGCATTGGCGTGGGCGACAGGGTTGCCTTGTGGCTGCCCAATTGTCCGGCCTATTTTGCCCTGTGCCTGGGCTGTTGCCGCCTGGGCGCCATCGCGGTGGCGGTCAACACGCGTTTTCGCTCGTCCGAAGTCTCTGACATCATCAGCCGCTCCGGCGCGGAGGTCCTGGTCATGTGGCCCGGTTTCCGCGAGATCGATTTTCTCGGCCTGCTGGCGGATGCGGATGCGGCGGCTTTGGCCGGGTTGAAGACGTTGATCCTTTTTGATGAAGGGCAAAAGGCCGACGCCATACCTGATGCCGTGTCCCATTGCCGGCATCTTGATTATAACCAGTTGATCCAATGCGCGCCCTACGCCGATGATCACGCCAGCGCCGAGGCGGGCTGCAACATTTTCACCACGTCGGGCACCACCAATGCACCCAAGTTCGTGCTGCATACCCAGGGCAGCCTGTCACGCCACGCCCGTGAGGTGGCGGATGGTTTTGGCTACAGCACCTCGACCGGTGCGCTGTTGCAGATGATGCCGCTGTGCGGTGTGTTTGGTTATACCCAGATCATGGCCGGCATCGCCTCGGCCCAGCCAACGGTGCTGACGGCCTCGTTCGACCCGCTGGAAACGGTGGAACTGGCCGCCCGGCACAACGTGGTCAACTTCAACGCCACGGACGATATGATCCAATCGATCCTGGATAATTCGCCCCTGGATCAGCCCTTGCCCAATGTACGCTTTGTCGGCAGTGCCGCCTTCGCCACCAATTACGCCGAGCTGGCGGCGCGGGCCGAGGCGCGGGGTATCAAAATGGTCGGCTTGTATGGAATGAGCGAGGTACAGGCGCTTTATGCCCTGCAGCCCGTGGAACTGCCCTTGCTGGAACGGATCGTCGGCGGCGGCAGGCCGATCAGCGCACGGGCCGAGGTTCGCGTGCGAGACCCTGAAAGCGGCGAATTGCTGGGCCCCGGCCAGGCTGGCGAGCTGGAGCTGAAAGGCCCCTCGTTGATGAAGGAATATTATTTGAACCCGGAGGCGACGGCGGCGGAATTTACCGATGATGGTTTCCTACGCTCGGGCGATCTGGGCGAATTGACCGAGGATGGCCGTTTTCTCTATCTCCAGCGCATGGGAGATGTCCTGCGTCTGGGCGGTTTCCTGACCAGCCCGGCGGAGATCGAGGCGCATATCATCGGCCATGACAGCGTGGGGGATTGCCAGGTGGTTGGGGTTACCACCGCCGAGGGTGCGGTGCGGGCGGTTGCTTTCGTGATCATGAATGACGGCGCGGCATTTGATGAAGATGTGCTGCGACAACATTGCCTGGACACCTTGGCGCGGTTTAAGGCGCCCGTGCGGCTTTTTGCCCTGGATGAATTCCCCACGACGCAAAGCGCCAACGGCACCAAGATCCAACGCGCGGAGCTGCGCCGCATGGCTGAGGTACGGGTTGTTGGTGGGGCTAGTTCGTAAAAATTTACCGTGCGTAATTTTGTCTGCTGGGGATCTTGACGAAGGCTTTTGAATAACTATCTATCAGTAGATAGATAACGAAAATACACGGCCTTAATTGGGGATGAGGATGATGCGGATCAATATGGATTTCAGTCAGCGGGTGGTCATCGAGACGGACGCGCAAGACTGGGTCGAAACGCGCGCCAACGGGGTTCGGCGGCGCATGCTGGATCGCGATGGCGCTGAGTCGGGCCGGGCGACCACGGTGGTCAGTTTCGCGGCGGAGAGCTATTTTCCGGGCCATGGCCACGATGGCGGCGAGGAATTTCTTGTTCTCGAAGGCATTTTCTCCGATGAAAGCGGTGACTACGGCCCCGGCATGTATGTGCGCAACCCGGTGGGTTCGGCCCATGTTCCCCACACCAAAGAGGGCTGCATCATCTTCGTCAAGCTGTGGCAGATGGATGCGGCGGACCAGGATTTCGTGCGTATCGACACCAATCTGGACGAGGGCTGGCAGGCCGGCGCCGTCGATGGATTATCGGTTCGCCCACTGCATCAATACGGCGATGAACGGGTCAGCCTGGTGCGTTGGCGGGCCGGCGTCCACTATCCCGCGCATGATCATCCGGGCGGCGAGGAAGTTCTGGTCGTCGCGGGCAGCTTGCAAGATGAAAACGGCAGCTATCCCAAAGGCACCTGGTTGCGCCTGCCGCCGGGCAGTGAACATGCGCCGTTCAGTACGACAGGCTGCACGCTTTTCGTAAAATCGGGGCATCTGAGCGGGGAGTTGGGCGCATGAGTGCGCAATACAGTTCCGACGTCGCATTCAGCCCGGCGGTCAAGGCGGTGCAGACGCAAAAGGGTTCCCGCGACGGCTATGCTAAAATGGAGCAAAAGGGCGGTTGGCGCACGGCGGTCGGCGATGATCTGGCGGCATTTATCGCCGAGCGGGATTCGTTCTATCTGGCGACGGCATCCGCCCATGGCCAACCCAGCCTGCAACACCGCGGCGGGCCGAAAGGTTTTCTCAAGGTATTGGATGAGGGTACGCTGGCGTTCGCCGATTTTGCCGGCAACCGGCAATACATCTCGGTCGGAAATCTGACCGAAAACGACCGGGTTTCACTGTTTCTAATTGATTATCCCAACCGCCGCCGGATCAAGATCTGGGGCCGGGCGCATGTCGTCGATGATGACCTTGAGCTTTTGCAAAGCCTTGCGGATGCTGATTACAAAGCACCGGTCGAGGCGGCCATTGTCATCTCGGTCGAGGCCTGGGACATCAATTGTTCCAAACATATCGCGCAACGTTATACGGACGACCAGATCGTCGATCTGCTCCGTCCCTTGCAGGCGCGTATTGATGAATTGGAAGCCGAGCTGGCGTCCCTGCGCTAATCCCGGGACTTTTCGACGATCTTGGCCAACCCCTCGAGGATCTCTTTCGCGACCTTTGGCCCGGCGCCTTTGACTTTTTGGGCCACGACGGTTTGCATCGCCTTTAGGTGCGTCTCAATGGCACGCGAGTCATCCGAGCTGACGCCGCCCATGGGCGAGAGCAGTTCACACAGCGATTTGCCAATGTTGGACACCAGGTCATAGCCAAAAGTGCCGGCCTCGCCGCGAATTTCGTGTACCACATCGTGCAGCAAATCAAGATCGTATTCGCCGGTATTCTTCATTTTCTGAAAGCTAAGGGTCAGATCCTGAACTTCCTTTTCGAGGCGCAATTCGTAAGCGACTTTCAGCTTTTCAACAACCGCCTCTGCTTGTTGCAGGGCGACCGGATCGGAGCCATAGCCCGGGCCTACCTTTGCCAGCAATTTGTTGGGAATTGGAATTTCTTCATAATCGCCTGGTTCGCCACGCGGCGCATTATTCTGTTGGGGTACCGCTCTGGGCATATCCCACTCTCCTTGTTGTTTGAGTTTCCCCGTCGTGTCGTCCGCGCCGCCCTTAGAGGTTCTCTAACAGCCGTTCCACATCATCGACATCGCTACGACCGGACTTGCCGCCTAAACCCATCATTGCGGCTGGACCGTCTGCATCTGCCCGCCGTTCTGGGCCCATGTAGTCCTTCCAATTGACCCTTCTGCGGCAGGGGCCAAAAAAAGATTTCGTCCGGACAAAGGGCCGGGGTTTCTCGATTATGGCCAAAATACGGGAATACAGCGTCGTGGCTGTTATCGGTTTCGCCAGCAGTTCATTCACACCTGCATCCCGCGCCGTCATGATGCGCCACTTTTCCGTATGCCCGGTCATCAGAATGACCGGAATAAAGATGTCCGGGCTATCGACGTTACTGCGGATGAATTTGGTATATTCCAGGCCGTCCACGGGCTCCATCATCCAGTCGGTGATGATCAGGTCTGGTACAAAAACTTCGTGGGCGTCAATAGCTTGCTGTCCGTTGCTGTAATCGCGAACGGAATTCATACCCAAGGCATTCAGCATGGCCTTGACCAAGGCGCGCATATTGCGGTTGTCCTCGATCAGTTGGACCTGTAAATTTGTCAGGTTATACGCCATTATTCCCGCCGTTGTTCATCCTGCTTTCGGCACCCTTACCAGAACTGTAATAATGCCAGGCTGATTAAAGTAACCGGGGTTGGGTAAATAAGGCGTTAAACACCCGCCTCCCAAAGAAACAATTCGTTCATCGAAGGCAATGTTTCACGCCGGGGTGCGTTATATTTCCCACCATGGATAAGATCCCGCGAAGGCCCGACTTGCCGCCCCCCTTGGCGGACTGGTTCGCCGCGCGCGGTTGGCGGCCCCGGCCCCATCAGCTTGCGGTATTGCAACGGGCCTGGGCCGGACATTCGGTGTTGCTGACCGCACCGACGGGCGGCGGCAAGACCTTGGCGGGTTTTCTGCCCAGCCTGTGCGATCTGATGGGGGATGCCGGAGCGGCCCAGCGCAATGACCGTTTGCATACTTTGTATCTTTCTCCCTTGAAGGCGTTGGCGGTCGATGTGCGCCGCAATCTGGAGGCGCCCATAGCGGAGATGGCGGTGCCAATCCGGGTGGAAAGCCGGACCGGCGACACGCCGCAATCCCGGCGGCAGCGGCAACGGCGCAAACCGCCGCACATTTTGTTGACCACGCCCGAGCAATTGGCCCTGTTGCTGTCGTACCGGGATGCGGCGAAATATTTCGCCCGGCTGCGCTATGTGGTGATCGACGAACTGCACGCCCTTGCCGCCAACAAACGTGGTGACCTGCTGGCCTTGGGCCTGGCGCGATTGGCCGGCATGGCGCCTGAGGCCAGGCAAATCGGCCTTTCGGCGACGGTGGCGGCGCCGGCGCAGATGGCGCGGTTCCTGGATTGCGCCGGGCCCGTGACCGTGGTTGACGGCGGTCCCGGTCCCCGGCCCGAGATCAAGGTCATGGCGGCTTCCGCCCGGGTGCCATGGGCCGGCCATATGACCCTGCATGCCATGGCGGATGTCTATGACGCCATTCGAGGGCAACAAACCACACTGGTCTTTGTCAACACCAGGGCCCAGGCCGAAGTGGTCTTCAACCATCTTTGGCGCTTGAACGAGGATAGTTTGCCGATCGCGCTGCATCACGGCTCGTTGGACGTGGGCCAGCGCCGCAAGGTGGAGGCGGCTATGGTGCGCGGTGATTTACGGGCGGTGGTCTGCACTTCGACTCTGGATCTGGGTATCGACTGGGGCGCGGTGGATCTGGTCATCCAGGTTGGCGCGCCCAAGGGGTTGAGCCGACTGGTACAACGGATCGGGCGGGCCAACCACCGCCTGGACGAGCCTAGCCGTGCCCTGCTGGTGCCGTCCAATCGCTTTGAAGTGCTGGAATGCCAGGCGGCGGCGCAGGCTGTCATGGACGGCGAACTGGATGGTGAAGCGCCCCGCCGGGGCGGTCTGGATGTGTTGGCCCAGCATATCCTGGGCACTGCCTGTGGCGGACCGTTTCGTGCCGACGATTTGTACGGTGAAGTCTGCCGGGCGGCACCCTATGCAGGCCTGAGCCGGGACAGTTTCAATGCCGTGCTCGATTATGTCGCCACGGGAGGCTACGCCCTGCGCCAATATGAACGCTATGCCCGGTTGAGCCGGGACGAGGGCGGGCGCTACGATGTTGCCGGGCCCCGGGTGGCGCGGCAATACCGCCTGAATGTGGGCACCATAGTGCAGGAACCCATGATCAAGGTGCGCCTCAGGCGCGGCCGTAACCTGGGCCAGATCGAGGAATGGTTCATCGATCAACTGGTGATCGGCGATACCTTTGCCTTTGCCGGTGAAATTCTGCGCTTCGAGGGCATGCGCGAGACCACCGCCACGGTCAGCCGGGCCGCCGGGGTGGAGGCCAAGGTACCGTCCTATTATGGCGGTAAATTTCCGTTGTCGACCTATCTGGCGGCCCGTGTCCGGGCTCTGCTGGCGGACGATGGGGCGCGGAACCGCCTGCCCGCACCGGTGCGGGATTGGCTTGCCATGCAGCGCCGCCGCTCGGTACTGCCCGGCCCCGATGGCTTGCTGGTCGAAGGTTTCCCCCGTGGCGGCAAGCACTATCTGGTCTGCTATCCGTTCGAGGGGCGCCTGGCGCACCAGACGCTCGGTATGTTGTTGACCCGGCGGATGGAGCGGGCGGGATATCGGCCCTTTGGCTTTGTCGCTTCGGAATATGCCCTGGCGGTCTGGAGTCTGAACCAGGTTGAGGATGTCGATCCGCTGTTCGGCGAGGATATGCTGGGCGACGATCTGGAGGAATGGCTGGCCGAGTCGAACCTGATGAAACGCACGTTTCGTAATGTGGCCTTGATCGCCGGGTTGATCGACCGCCGCCATCCCGGCCAGGAAAAGACCGGCCGGCAGATGACCTTTTCCTCTGATCTGATCTATGACGTGCTACGCAAGTACGAACCAGAGCACATCCTGCTTCGTGCCACCCAGGCCGACGCGGCCACGGGATTGTTGGACATTGGCCGTCTGGGCGAGATGTTGGCGCGGGTGCAAGGCCGGATTGAGCATCGCCCGTTGGACCGGGTCTCTCCCCTGGCCGTGCCCCTGATGCTGGAGATCGGCCGCGAAGCGGTGCATGGCGACAGCATTGAGGAATTGCTCAGCGAGGCTTCTGATGGTTTGGCGGATGAGTTGATGGACGAGGCCGGGCGCCTGATATAGAAACCCCGGCCGGTGGGAAAACCGGCCGGGGTGTTGGGGAACAACCTCGTCTTGATCAGGCCGCTGGTTTTATGCGGCCCTGACCGAAGACAGGAACTTGTCGACCTCCTCTCGCAGGCTGGTGGCCTGTTTGCTTAGGTCGTTGGTGGCCTCCAGCACTTGAGAGGCCGCGGAACCGGTCTCCTGGGCGCCACGGTTAACCTCGCCCATGTTGCTGTTGACCTCTTCGGTACCTTGCGCGGCTTCCTGGACGTTACGGCTGATTTCCTGTGTCGAGGCACCTTGCTCCTCCACCGCCGCCGAAATCGAATTGCCGATCTCGTTGATTTGACCAATGGTCGCCGAGATCCCTTCGATGGCGGTAACGGCGGAGCCCGTCGCGGTCTGAATTTCAGCGATCTGTCCCGAAATTTCCTCCGTCGCTTTCGCGGTTTGAGAGGCCAGGTTTTTCACTTCAGAAGCGACCACGGCAAAACCCTTGCCCGCATCACCCGCCCGTGCAGCCTCGATCGTGGCGTTCAGGGCCAGCAAGTTGGTCTGATTGGCGATGTCGTTGATCAATCCGACGACTTCACCGATCTTTTGCGAGGCCTCAACCAGGCCTTGGACCTGCTCCGTTGCGCTTTGTGATTCCACTACGGCGTTGGTGGAAATATCAGATGACTGGGTAACCTGACGGGAAATTTCCTGTACGGTCGCTGACATTTCCTCGGTTGCCGTGGCTACGGATTGCACATTGGCGCTGGCCTGGACCGAGGCCGTGGTGACCGTGGCCGAGCGATCCGAAGTCTGCTCGGCGATGCCGCGCATTTGTTCGGCCGATGTGCTCATGCTCGACGCCGAGTCGCCAACCGATTGCACGATACCCATCACCGCGCTCTCGAAATTGTCGGCCAGTTGCAGGCGCTCATCACGCACCCGCTTTTCAGCATCAAGGCGCTGTTGCTCGGCTTCCTCTTCCATGCGTTTGACGTTGATGGCATTGTCCTTGAAGACTTGGACCGTACCCGCCATATCGCCGATTTCGTCCTTGCGTTCGATTCCAGGAACATCGACTTTCAGATCACCTTGCGCCAAACGTACCATGGCGGAAGTCATGGTCACGAGAGGATTGGCGATACCGTTGCCGACAATCCAGGCAAGCACGACGCCGAACAGAATAGCGATGACCCCACACAGGCCGATCAACAGGTAGGTCGTGGAAACCGTTTCCACGTTGCCGGCCTGCCGTTGTTCCATCAGGTCCGTTTCTTCGGCCGAGAATTCGCCCATCAAGCGGCGGAACTCGTCAAAGTATTTCTTGCCACGGGCTTCGCCAATCAGATCAGCCATGTCGTCCATGGTTCTGGCAGTGCCGATTTGGCGGCGCAGGGCGATGGCCGGCTCGGTGACCTTTTCCTTCCATTCCGTGATGGTACCCTGGACCTCTTTCAGCAACTTAACCTGAGCCGGATTGTCGTTGACCGTTTCGCTCAGGCTGGCCGCCAACTTGAAGAAGCGTTTGGAACCGTTGGTGTAGGGGGCGAGGAAGGTGTCTTGACCAGCCAAAAGATAGCCACGCATGCCGGTCTCCATATCCACGGCAGCGGCGACAATGGAATTGGCGTGCGAAATCACCCTGTAGGTATGGGCGACCCACTTTTCGTCCTTGGACAACGTCTCAAGCGCTTTGATGTCGACGGCGGCGCCTGCTTGGGTGGTCTTCTTGACGGCATTGAAAGTCGATACGAACTCAGTATGGCGTTTGTCCAACAGTGCCTGTTCGCGGTCGATGAAGGTTTTGATCTGAGCCCGGAATTTGTCGAAATAGACCTTGCCCCGTGCTTCGCCGACCAGCGCGGCCATATCGTTCATGGTCTGTGCATCACCGATGTCCCGGCGTAGCTGGATGGTTGGTTCAGTGACCTCTGTCTGCCATTCACGCAGAATTTTTTCGACCTCGCCCAGGCGGGCCACTTGCTTCGGGTTGTCACTAACGGTTTTCTGTAAATCCGCGATGCCTTGGTAGGTTGCCGTCTCGCCACCCTTGTAAGGGTTGAGGAAGTCACCCTTTCCGGCCAGTAGAAAGCCGCGCATGCCGGTTTCCATATCCACGGCGGAGCCAACAATAGCCGCCGCATTGCCCAAAACCTCGTGCGTATGACTGACGCGTTCGTTGGTAACGGTGATCGAGTTGATACCGTAGACAGCGACGCCGCCCAACATGACCAGCAGGACCAATGGAGAGCAAATGCCCAACAAAATCTTCTGCTTGGTTTTGAGGTTCGCGAAGATATTCAGTTTCTTTTTCGGATTTTCTGTAGCGTCAGCCATTGGGCTTTCGGTGGTGTCTGTCATGTGAAACCCTCCTTTGTTTTCGTGGATCACAGCGTGATTAGGTCGTGGGCGTGCAACATTGAACAGAAATTCTATTTAAAGAAGCACACGTTAAAATTGTAAAAATATGCATCGAATTATAGAAAATGCATATGCGAACAGTTCCTAAGCTAGACTGAATCTGTTAAAAAATTTTGAAGATATGTAACAAAAATAATGGAACGAAAGAAAAAATTTGCCAGTTTTACTGGTGGAAAATGTCAATCCATTTGTCGTATTACTTTATGGATAATAAGGTAAATGCGAAATCCGGATGCCCTATGTTATTAATTCAACAAATTTCTGAATGGCGAAATAATACTGGTACGTGTATTGCGATTGTATGATTGCATCGAATACAGCGTTTGCGATTTTCGGATATGATCGGCGATCTGCGCTATACTCGGGCCCAACTATCAGGCCCGACCAAGGGCATTTGGGGCAATGAGAGGGTAGGGGTTCGCCATGCATCTATTTCAACAACAGGCAGCGCGGGATGTGGATGCGGCGCTGGCGCAATTGCCGATCATTGATCTGGGCCCCTATTTCCGTGGCCAGGACGGCGCCCTGGAGGCGCTGGCGGCCGAGATTTTGGATGCCGGATCCCGTGTTGGTTTTTTCTATATCAAGCACCACGGCGTGCCGCAGGATTTGATCGACGGGGCATTCGCGCAATCGAAACGATTTCATGCCCTGCCGTTGGAGGCAAAACAACGTCTGCCGCTGGATCAAAATAATATCGGCTATCTGGCGATGAACACTTCAATGCAGGCGCATTCGACCGTGCATAAGGCGACCACGCCAAACCAGAACGAATCCTTTTTCGCCACCCATGACCGGGGCCTGGATCATCCGGACGTGGTCAAGGGCACGCCGTTGCGCGGGCAAAATCAGTGGCCCGACGATCTGCCAGGATTTCGCGAAGGGGTGATGGCATATTTCCGCGAATTGAATGCCTTGGGGCAACGTCTGCTGGCGCCGTTTGCCGTGGCGCTGGGCCTGCCGCCCGATGCGCTGGATGAAGATTTTGCCGACGAGAACAATGCCAACCTGCGTCTGCTGCACTATCCGCCGACCAAGCTGGTGGACAATGATTTTGGCACGGCACCCCATACGGACAATTCCTTCATGACCATTTTGGCGCGGTCCGAGGTGCCTGGCCTGGCGATCCGTATGCCGTCCGGCGAATGGCTGGCGCCGCCACTGATCCCCGGTACATTTTTGGTCAATATCGGTAATATGTTGCGGCGGATCTCCAATGACCGCTTCCTCTCCACGCCCCATGGCGTCATCGTTGATGGCCAGAGGGACCGCTATTCAATCGCCTATTTTCACAGCCCCAACCCCTATCGGATGATCGCCGTGGCGCCATCCTGCACGGACGCCGATCATCCGCCCAAGTACGAGCCGCGCCTGTACGCGGATCTGATGAAGGAATTCTACAGCGCCAACTATTTCCACCAGAAGGATCATGCTACGGTCGAGATGAAGAACCAATATGATTAGCCAGACTGAACGGAGAGGATTGGGTCATGGACCTGGGCATAGCGGGCCGTAACGCCATTGTTTGCGCATCCAGCCGAGGCTTGGGCAAGGGTTGCGCCATGTCCCTGGCCAGGAATGGCGCCAATGTGGTTATCAACGGCCGTGACGAGGCCGTGACGATGGCGACGGCGGCGGAAATCAGTGCTGCGTCCGATGTCACCGTGACGCCTGTCATCGCCGATGTCTCTTCCAAGGAGGGCCAGGCGGCCCTGCTGGCGGCCTGTCCCCAGCCCGATATTCTGGTCAACAACAACGGCGGCCCGCCGTTCCGCGATTTCCGTGATCTCAGCCGCGAGGACATGCTGCAAGGCGTGACCATGAATTTCGCCACGCCCATCGAATTGGTGCAGGCGGTGATCGACCCAATGGTGGCGCAGGGTTTTGGCCGCATTGTCAATATCACCTCGGTTTCCGTCATGCGTCCGGTATTCGGTCTTGATCTATCGTCCGGGGCCCGCGCCGGGCTGACCGCGTTCCTGGCCGGGGTGGCGCGCTCGGTGGCGCAGCATAATGTCACCATCAATCACATCCTGCCGGGCTATATCGACACCGACCGTTTGCGCGGCGGCCTGGCCTTTAATTCCCAGCAGAACAATATTTCCGTGGACGAAGCGGCGGCCAATCAGGCCGACGAAGTCCCCGCGAAACGTTTCGGCAATCCGGAAGAATTCGGCGAAGCCTGCGCCTTCCTCTGCAGCGCCCAAGCCGGCTATATCACCGGTCAAAGCCTGTTGCTCGACGGCGGCCTCTACGCCAGCAATTTCTAGTCTCGTACCCCTAAAACAACTCTGACTGCGATGGAAACCATGACCGTATATGATCTCTCCGTGACCGATGCCCTGCTCTCGACCACCCGCGCCGTGCGTAAGCGTTTGGATCTAAAACGAGATGTGCCGCGCCAGGTGATCAACGAATGTCTGGAGCTTTCGCAACAGGCACCGACCGGTTCCAACAAGCAGGGCTGGTCCTGGATCGTAGTGACGGATCCCGCCAAGCGCGCGGCGCTGGCGGACATCTACCGCAAAGGTGCGGGTACCTACCTGCAGGAAGCGGAACAGGACGCCGCCGCCATGAGCGACGACGGCCAAACGACGCGGGTCATTTCCTCGGCGCAATATTTGGCGGACTGCCTGCAGGATGTGCCGGTGCACGTGATCCCCTGCATTAATGTGGAGCACATGGTGGAAAATCCACCGCCCGCCGCCTGGGCTGGCGTCATGGGTTCGATCTTTCCCGCCGTCTGGAGTTTCCAGCTGGCCTTGCGGGCCCGTGGCCTGGGTACTGTTCTAACGACGCTGCATCTGCGTGCCGAACAAGACGCGGTCGAATTGCTGGGTATTCCCGATGGCGTCCAGCAGGTGGCGCTGTTACCCGTGGCCTACACCATCGGCACTGATTTCAAGAGCGTCAAGCGCCCAGCCGTATCCGAGATCACCCATTGGGAGCAATGGTAGCCGACACGCACTAAGGGCCGATATGGCGGGTGAATAAATCCACGGATTGTTTGCTCTCATGGTAACTCATGTCGCCAAAGGCAAAGCGGCAGAGGAAATAGTTGATGCCGCTGGCCTTGGCCTGGCGCTCAATCTCCGCCGCCACCTGATCAGCCGTGCCAATGATGGCCTGGCCCGTGGGCAGCAGTTCGTCCAGGCTTTCGGGAAAATGCACATTAACCGGCTTCATGCCGTGGCGGTCCCATAGCACATAGAAGCTGTGGCGCCAGACAATATAGGCCCGGCGCGCAATGCGCAGGGCCTCGGCTTCTGTTTCCGCGATGACGATATGGCGGCTCATGCCCATGCGGGGCAGGGTGGTATCGTCATGCCCCAGGGCCCGCCATTCCTGACGGTAACGGTCGGTGATCTGGCGGCTGCCGGCTTCGTCCCGGTTGGTGATGATGTTGACGCTGTTTTGCGCCGCCCAAACCGTGCTGTCGGGATGCGAAAGGCCATACCACAAGGGCGGATGCGGCTGTTGCCGGGGCGACAGTGTCAGGGGCATGCCGCTGACCTGATAGTGTTTGCCCTCGAATGTCAGCGCCTCACCCTGCATGCCGGCCAGGATCAGATCCAGGGCTTCGCGATACATGGCCGGCGCGGTTTCGGGATCCAGACCGAAATAGCCCACCTCGATGGGTGAAATGCCCCGGCCCACGCCCAGCTCCAACCGGCCCCCGCTCATTTGATCCAGCATGCAGATCTCTTCCAGCAGGCGCAGGGGATGGTAAAGGGGCAGACAGTAAACCATGGGGCCGAAACGTAGACGCTTGGTGCGCTGGGCCACGGCGGAAAGAAAGATGCCGGGCGAGGGCCCCATGCCCAGTGTGGTGGCATGATGTTCGGCCAGATGATAGGCATGAAAGCCAGCCGCGTCATAGGCTTCGATCAGACGCAGACGATCTTCATAGAACGCGTTCAGGTCGTCCTGCCCTCGGTCTAGATGGTCGAAGATGCCGAATTTCAAACCGTCCATGACACCGGCCTAAAAATCCGTCAACAGGCGGCCCCAGCCGGGGATCTTGTCATTGATGCCCATTTGCCGCAAAGCATGCCAGTAGAGCGCGGTGTTGATGGCGATCACCGGCTTGCCCAGCCATCGCTCCGCCTCGCCCGCCAACTGCGCCATGCCCAGATTGGTGCCGACCTGGATGATCGTGTCCACCTCCCGCGTATTTACCTCGACCATCGCCTGGCGCAGGGTTTCCTCGCTCTGTTCCGCGATGTTGACGGGGCTGTTGGCCTTTAGGCCCTTGAGGGCCACGACCTCGAAACCGCATTCGCCGAAATAGTGCCGCACCCGGTCATCGGCCACGGGCCAGTACGGCGTGACCACGCCCAGGCGCTTGGCGCCAACCGCCTGTAATGCGGAGCGCGCGGCGGCGGAGCCCAGGGTCATGGTGCAGCCGGCTTTCGCCTCTAGACGCTTTTGCAGCTTGTCCGCGCCGTCGGCCCCGTCCCAAAAGGATTCCGCCGAGATGCCGATAATGACATGGTCCACCGCCGCCGGTGTCAGCCCATCAATGGCATCATCCAGCGTGGCCTTGATCTCGACCACCAGCTGTTCGAAATCCTCGTTGCTGTTCAGAGCCATGTTCGGGATCAGAAAGCGCGCCGTGTGATTGGTCACGCCCAAAGGTGCCATGGCGTGGAATTCCGGCTCCACGATGGTATTCGTTGACGGTGTGACGACGCCGATCTTGGCCCGCCAGCCCAATCGGTCCTGATGCCTAATCTGGTTCATGATGATGCGTCTTCCCCCAAAAAGCTGTTGCTCTTATACACTCAGCCTACCATAGGCGCCGACGCCGATGAAGAATTCCCCGGCCTTGATAATATGAGTGGATTTCGGCATTGGTTTGCCGTTGCAGGGATTGAACCATTGGTATTCGACCCAGGCCGCGCCGTCCTGATCGGCCTTGCGCATGGCCTCCAGTAGAAACAGCCGGCCAAGGTCATCGCGGGCCTCGGTGATGGAGCTGCCGATCATACCGGGGAAGCCGCCGTTGACCCACATCCGGCCCGTCCGGTCAAAGACAAAAACGTAAAGATCATGGGGCATGAAGCCCGCACCACGGGTCATGAAATCGTTGAAGGCCTTGCCCACGCCCTTGTTGGCCAGGTGGGCGGCGGCTTTCTCGGCCAGGGCCTTCGCTTCCAAGGGTGTGCCTGCGCGTTCGCAGTTGACCGCCGACTGCGCCACGGCAGGCGGCATCGGGCAAAACACCGCCAGCAGCAGCAAGGCGGCAACAGACAGTCGCATCGCCGTTTTCATGGGTTCACGCGGCGCCATGACTTTTCCCCTGATGACTGGTTGATGGCCATGATAGCATCCGCCCGCGGTAAATTCAGCCTTCAACCTTTGGCGCAGGGAAAGAGCATGACAGCAGGCGACATAGCGGCCGGCGGCGGGGCGCCGCCATCGACGGGGTGGCAGGCGATGGTCTGCGAACTGCATGTGGAGGATATTGTGGCGAGCCGTGCATTCTGGTGCGATCTTATCGGCTTCGAGATTGCCTATGACCGCCCAGAGGAACGCTTCATGTATCTGGAGCGGCGGCTGGCGGATGGCCGCGGCGCGCAGATCATGCTGTGCCAACGCAATGGCCGTTGGGAGACGGGGCCCATGCAGCAGCCGCTGGGACAGGGCGTGATGTTTCAGTTGCAGGTCGATGACCTATCAGCCATTGCCGAGGTGCTGGAGCAAGATGATTGGCCAATCCACACGCCCCTGCGTGAGGTCTGGCGCCGGGCCGGAGATCGGCAGGATGGCCAGCTGGAGATTTTCGTTCAGGACCCCGACGGCTATCTATTGATGCTCAACCAGGATCTGGGCGAGCGGCCTTTGTAATCTGTCCGGTTGGTGTAAAGTGTGCTGCAAGTGCGGAACGGATAGATTGAATATTTGGGAGAAGGAACGTCATGAGTTCATTACAAGGTCAAACCGCGTTGGTAACCGGCGGCGGCACCGGCATTGGCCGGGCCATCGCGCAGGACTTTGCCGGGGCTGGGGCCAAGGTCATTGTTTCCGGCCGTCGGGCCGGGCCGTTGGAGGAAACGGTCAAGCTGATCACTGACGCGGGCGGTTCCGCTAGTTACGTGATCTGTGACATGACGGACCCGGACGCTATCGAGGCTTTCGCCGCCGCCCTGCTGGCGGAACACGGCATTATCGACATTCTGATCAATAACGCCGGCTTCAGTTCCAAGATCAGAAGCGCCCGTTATATTGGGGCGGAGGAATGGCGCGATGTCATGGACGTCAACACCATGGGACCGGTGGTGCTGACCCGTTGTCTTATGCCGGCCATGGTGGAGAAGGGCCAAGGCGACGTGGTGATGATCGCCTCCATGGCGGGGGTCAACCCCTCGGTCATGGCGGGCGCGGCCTACAGCGCGGCGAAAACAGCGGCGCGGGTCTACATGAACGTCCTGGCCCAGGAAATGCGGCCCTTCGGCATCCGTGCCATTACCGTAAACCCGGGCGAGGTAGATACGCCGATCCTGGACAACCGGGCTTTGCCGCCTGATGAGGCGACCCGCGCCCGCATGATGATGCCGGAGGATATCTCGGCCGCCGTGATGATGGCCGTCGGCCTGCCGCGCCGCGCCATGGTATCGGAAGTCTCTCTTACCGCGACGGATCCCCGTGACATGTCCGCCGATATCGCCGCGGCGAAGAACAAACAAAAGGCGTAAGCCGAGGGCACTTGATGGAATGGCAACGAGACGGCTACACGATCTCAACCGATCCTGGCCGCCTGGATTTGAGCTTTACCGTGGACTATCTGGCCCAGACCTATTGGGGCAAGGGCACCGATAAGGCGAAGATCCGCCAATCCATCGACAACGCCATTGTCTTTGGCCTGTATGCGGAAGATGGGCGTCAGGTCGGCTTCACCAGGGTGGTGACCGACCTGGCCCGCTTCGCCTGGTTGTCGGATGTTTTCGTGCTGGATGAACTGCGCGGCCTCGGGCTGGGCAAATGGCTGGTCGAGTGTGCCGTGGCGCATCCCGATCTGGTGGATGTGACGCGCTTCCTACTGGCCACCAACGATGCCCATGGCCTCTACCGCCAATACGGTTTCGAGCCGCTGCCGGAGCCGGATGCCTTCATGCTCAAATCACAGGTTTAGCTTGTTGTTGGCGTCCAGGGCGGCGACCTTGTAGCATTCGGCCAGGGTCGGATAATTGAAGACGGTCTCCAGGAAATAGCTCAGGCCGCCGTTCAGGCCCATGACGCATTGTCCGATGTGGACCAGTTCCGTCGCGCCGGTGCCAATGGTGTGCACGCCCAACAGGCTGTGATCCTCGCGGTGGAAGATCAGTTTCAGCATGCCGGTATCGTCGCCGAGGATCTGGCCGCGGGCAATTTCCCGGAACCGCGCGACGCCAACCTCGTAGGGAATTTTCTTGGCGGTCAACTCGTGCTCGGTCTCGCCGACCATGGAAATTTCCGGAATGGAATATATCCCGACCGGGAAGTTTGTCGGCATCGGCCCAACCTTGACGCCAAAGGCGTTGCAGGCCGCCAAACGGCCCTGTTCCGACGAGGTCGCCGCCAGGGCCGGGAAGCCGATGACGTCGCCGCCGGCAAAGATATGCTTTTGTTTGGTGCGGTACGTATCGTCAACGGTCAGGCGGCCACGCTCGTCCGGGGTCAGCTTCGCCGCCTGCAGATTGAGGGAATGGGTATTGCCGGCCCGCCCGGCGCAGACCAGGGCCACATCGGCGACCAGGCGCTTACCCGATTCCAACGAGACCACGACCCGGCCCCGCGCCGCATCCCGCGTCTCGACCCGTTCCACGGTTTCGCCCAGGCGAAAGACCACGTTGATGGCCCGCATCTGATGCACCAGTTCGTCGACGATTTCGCGGTCGAGAAACTCCAATGGCGTACCGCGGCCATCGACGACAGTGACCTCGACGCCCAACAGGGCAAACATCGAGGCATACTCGATACCAACAACGCCACAGCCGATGACCACCATGGAATGGGGCAATTCGTCCAGATTGAAGATTTCATCCGAGGTGATGATCCGTTCGCCGTCGAGTTGGGTATCGGGGGGCGTGGCCGGCCGGGTGCCGACCGCGATCATGATGTTCTTCGCGCTGGCCGTGCGCTCGCCCTGGGACGAGGTGATGAGCAATTCATGGGGGTCTTTGAATTTCGCGGTGCCAACGATGACATCGACATCATTGCGGCCCAACTGGGCATCCTGAACTTGCTCTTCCCGCTGGACGATGTTGCCGACGCGCTCAAATAGTTGCCCCGCCGTCACCGCCTTGAAACCGTTGCCGTTGCTGTCAGAGGCCCGCCGCCGCATGTCCGAGGCCCGCCGTCCACCGCGCCCAAATGTCAGTACCGCCTCGCGAAAGGTCTTGGACGGTATGGTGCCCGTATGCAGGCTGACGCCGCCCACCACCTGTTCCCGTTCGATGATGGCGACCCGTTTGCCCAGCTTGGCACCCTGTACAGCAGCGCGCTGTCCCGCCGGCCCGCTGCCGATGCTGATCATGTCGTAATCGTACTTCGCCATACCTTCCGATCCCTCAAGTGCTTGGAATTGCAGGCTTAGCAGTACGTATTAATGGTTAATATTCGGACAATATCCAGAAAGCCCTGGCGGTCTCAAAGATGAACCCAAGATGAATTCGGCCCTCAGCTTTGGTTCAGGACGCATGCTGCAGAATGTCTGCATGATGAATTGAGCAAATGAAAGGTACACGTCATGAAAAAGCAGATACTCACCGCATTGGCCGCCGCCGTAATGATTTTCACCGCCGCGCCTGGCCAGGCCCAAGATCGCCATGTGGATCGCCATGAGGATCGCCATGGCAAAACCATTGTCAGCCTGAAATGCGAGGGCAATGATTGCCGCCTGGTTTTCGATGAGCACAAGGGCAAACAGCATTGGGGCCACCATGCCAAACCTCGGAAGCATCGGGTGTACGGCCAGCATTGGCGCAAAAAGCAGGCACGGGAGCGGCGCCAGGCTCGCAAGTCCCTTCGTCATGACCGCCACCATAATCGCCGCCATGGTCACCGCCATGACCGCGACCATGGCCAGCGTCATGACCGCCACGATGACCGCCACCAAGACCGCCACCAAGACCGAGTGGAGCGTCGGCATCACGACCGTCACGGCTGAAATTCAGGACAACCAAAAGGGCGCGCCGGTCGTTCATCGGCGCGCCCCGTTTTTTTCTGCTGCTCTAGCGGCGTTGTTGCGCCAAAAACGCCCGCACCTGGGTCAATGCCTCCCTTTGCGCCGCCGGGTCATTGCCCCAGGTCGCCCCACGGGTGGGGGAATTCTCCCGATTTTCGATTTGCCCCCGGTAGCGGGCCGCGCCAACCTCCGGCTCATCAAAGAAATGATAGGCAGCCGCGAAAATTCGCAGACGCAGGGGGTGGGCACTGTTGACATTGGCGTCGCGCAGGGTTCGGCAACGCCGGGCCTTGGTCCAATCGTCGGCCCCCCCGATCAGGATCAGCAATGGCCCAATAAAGGGTCCTGACGCGGCCAGGCAGGAGGGGTAAAAGGCAATGCCATGGCGGAATTTTTCGGGATACAGATTGTGCACGCCGATCCGGTTCAGGGCGGACAGCACCTTGCTGCCGCCGATGGACCAGCCGATCAGGCCGATTTGGTCCGCTTTTACATCATCCCGCCGGCTAAGGAACTGTAACGCCCCCAAGGCGTCGAAGGTTTGATCGACGGATTCCATTTCATCATAGCTGGTGCAATCGGGACGATGCTTGCGCGGACCATAGCTGTCCACCACCAAAGTCAGGTAGCCCCAGTCCGCCAGTTGCACGGCCCACTCATCAATCGCGCCGGTAATACCCCGGCAGCTGTGTAGCAGAACCAGGGCCGGAAACGGCGCGCTGCCCGATGTGGGCCGGTGCAATTGACCATGCAGAGTCAAACCAGGCGTCGCCTTGGCCTCTTCGCCCTGCATTCTGGCCATGCGCTTTTGCAATGCCGTCGGCGGGTTGCCGGCGGCATGGAACCGCACGCTCTCCTGTGCCTGCGCCGCGCCCGGGCAAACCATTACCAAAACCACCAATGTCGCCAGCAGCCGAAGCGCCGTCATTGTTTCCTGCCTTTCAGCGCTGAAATCCCGCACAATGGTGCTATATTATCGGGATAATTAAAACAGAGGGGGCCAAATCGTGGATCTTACAGGTGAATATCGCATTGCCGCATCGCGGGAGCGGGTCTGGGCGGCGTTGAACGATCCCGAAATTCTGAAGGCCGCCATTCCCGGCTGCAATACCTTGGACGCGGTGGGGGACGACAGTTTCACGGCCACGGTCACGGCCAAGGTGGGACCGGTGAAAGCGAAATTTCAGGGTCAGGTCACCTTGTCGGATATGGATCCGCCCAACGGTTATACCATTCAGGGCGAGGGCAAGGGCGGTGCCGCCGGTTTCGCCAAGGGCGGCGCCAAGGTCACCCTGGTGGAAGACGGCGATGGCACTTTGTTACAATACGAGGTCAATGCCAATGTGGGCGGCAAGCTGGCTCAAATCGGCTCCCGCCTGATCGACGGCACGGCAAAAAAGCTGGCGGGCGAATTTTTTACCGCCTTCGCCGAATTGGCGGCGGCTCCGGGAGCCAAGCCAGCGCCGCAAGCCGAACCGGTGCCAGAGGCGGCGATCGGCAGACCGGGGGCGGCGACGGATGTACCCCCCGCCGTGGTCGATGCCGCCGCCAGCAGCGGCGATGCGGCGCCCGAAATGCTGCACGTCCACAGCGCAGACATGGCTCCTGGCCCGCCCGCACCTGAACCGGAGGCAGGCGGCGGTCTGCCCAGATGGGTATGGCTGGGAGGTCTGGTCGTCATCATGGCCATTATTATTGGTCTTTTGGGTGGCGACTAATACCAGGGCGCCGCTTGGTATAATGTCACAATATTGCGACTTTTGCGTCTTCCGCCGCATTCCGGGCTTGACCTAGGCGCGCAGAGGCGAAACACTTCATGCACTGGGGGAAGGTTGGCCGTGCGCGGCCGGATTCTTTACCCTGAAATATAGTCGGCAACGAACGACAGGGAGATTCTGTATGCCAACGGTATCAATGACCGTGAACGGTCAGGCTGTGAGTGGCGAGGTTGAAGACCGCACGCTGCTGGTGGAATTTATTCGGGAAAATCTAAATCTGACGGGAACCCATGTGGGCTGTGATACCAGCCAGTGCGGTGCCTGCGTGGTTCATGTGAATGGGGATTCCATGAAATCTTGCACCATGCTGGCGATGCAGGCCAATGGGGCCGAGGTCACGACGATTGAAGGTCTGGCTCAGGGCGGCGAAATGCATCCCATGCAACAGGCTTTCCATGATAATCATGGCCTGCAATGCGGCTTTTGCACCCCGGGGATGGTAATGAGTGCCATTGATCTGGTGGCGAAAAATCCCGATCCGGACGAGACAACGATCCGCGAGCAGTTGGAAGGCAATATCTGCCGTTGCACGGGCTATCATAATATCGTCAAGGCGGTGCAACAGGCCGCCAAGACCATGGGGGGATGACATGGCTGAAAATGGCATTGGCGCTAGCCTAAAGCGCAAGGAAGACAACCGGTTTCTGACCGGCAAGGGGAATTATACCAGCGACATCAATAGGCCGGGACAGACCCATGCCTATATCGTGCGCTCGCCCCATGCCCACGCGACGATCAATTCCGTCGATATCTCGGCGGCAAAATCGGCACCCGGCGTGGTCGCCGTGTTCGTCGGCCAGGATCTGCTGGATGACGCCGTTGGCGGTTTGGTTTGCGGCGCCTCGGTGACGGGCAAGGGCGGCGAGGTCAACAAGGCCCCGCCGCGCAACGTTCTGACCATGGACAAGGCGCGTTTCGTCGGCGATCCCATCGCCGTCGTGATTGCGGAGACTTTGGCCCAGGCCAAGGATGGCGCCGAATTGGTGGCAATCGATTACAGCGAATTGCCCTCGACGGTATCGACCGCGACTTCGGACGCCGACGGCGCCCCGCAGCTGCACGAAGAATGCCCCAACAACGTGGCCCTTGATTGGGAATTGGGCGACCAGGCCGCCGTCGATGCGGCCTTTGCAGCCGCGCACAAGACGGCGGAAGTTGAACTGGTCAACAACCGCATGGTCACCAACGCCATGGAGCCGCGCGCGGCTGTTGGCGAATACAATTCAGGGACTGACGAGACGACCCTGTATGTGACCTCGCAAAATCCGCACGTCCATCGTTTGGTCATGTCCGCATTCATGAATATCGCGCCGGAGCATAAGTTCCGGGTGGTCGCGCCTGATGTGGGCGGCGGTTTCGGTTCGAAGATCTTCACCTATAATGAAGAGGCGATCTGTGCCTGGGCCGCCAAGCGGGTCAATCGTCCGGTCAAGTGGACCTCTGATCGTTCGGAAGGTTTCATGTCCGATGCCCATGGCCGCGATCACGTGACCAAGGCGGAAATGGCCATGGACGCGGATGGCAAGTTCACCGGCATGCGGGTGTCATCCAAGGGTAACATGGGTGCCTACCTGCAGCTTTTCTCGGTCTCGATCCCGACGCTGTTCCATGGCTTTTTGCTGGCGGGGCAATACACCACCCCGGCGATTTACCTGGAAATGCGCTGTGTCATGACCAACACCGCGCCGGTCGATGCCGCGCGTGGTGCGGGCCGGCCCGAGGCGACATATCTGCTGGAACGCCTGGTGGATGTCTCGGCGGCTGAAATGGGGCTGGACCCGGCGGAAATTCGTCGGCGCAACTTCATCAACGCCGACCAGATGCCGTATCAGACGCCGGTCGTGCAATGCTACGATTCCGGTGACTATCACGCATCCCTGGACAAGGCCCTGGCCAACGCCGACTACGACAGTTTTGCTGCCCGGCAGACCGAGGCCAAGGGCCGGGGCAAGCTGCGCGGTATTGGGCTGTCGTCCTACATCGAGGCTTGCGGCGTCGCGCCTTCGGCCGCCGTGGGTTCGTTGGGAGTTGGCGTCGGCCTGTGGGAATCCGCCCAGGTGCGCTTTAATCCGACGGGTGGCGTCACGGTCTTCACGGGCACGCACTCGCACGGCCAGGGTCACGAGACGGCCTTTGCCCAGCTGGTCACTGAACGCCTTGGCGTCCCGGTGGAACAGGTTGAGGTCGTGCACGGCGATACCGACAAGGGGCAATTCGGCATGGGCACTTATGGCTCGCGTTCGCTGCCCGTGGGTGGCGTCGCCATCGCCAATGCCTGCGACAAGATCATTGCCAAGGGTAAAAAGATCGCGGCCCATACGCTGGAAGCATCCGAGGACGATATCGAATTCGGCGATGGCAACTTCACCGTTGCCGGTACCGACAAGACGATGAATATCGCCGAGGTCGCCTTCACCGCCTATGTGCCCCACAACTACCCCGAAGGGGTGGAGCCTGGCTTGGACGAGATCGCTTTCTTTGATCCCTTGAACTTCTCCTTCCCTGCTGGCGCCCATGTCTGCGAGGTGGAGATTGATCCCGATACCGGAACTTTGGAAATCGTCAAATACACGGCGGTGGATGATTTCGGTGTGCTGGTCAACCCGATGATCGTGGAAGGTCAGGTACATGGCGGTCTGGCCCATGGCATCGGCCAGGCCTTGCTGGAAGGCTGCGTCTATGATGATGACACGGGCCAGCTGGTGACCGGTTCGTTCCAGGATTACTGCATGCCGCGGGCGGATAATCTGCCATCGTTCGACGTGGACTATGCTCCGACCGTGCCTTTGCACAATCCCTTGGGTGTCAAGGGTTGCGGCGAGGCGGGTGCCATCGCGGCGCCACCGGCGGTGATCAATGCCATCGTCAATGCCCTGGGTATCAAACATCTGGATATGCCGGCCACACCTGAAAAGGTCTGGCGTGCCGCGCAGGCGGCAGGCTAAGCCAGGGAGGATAGATAAATGTATAACTTCAATTTCCAATCCGCCTCCAGCCTCGATGACGCCGCTGCCAAGCTGGCCGCGGCCGAGGATGGTACGGTCATCGCCGGTGGCCAGACTTTGCTGCCGGTACTGAAACAACGCCTGGCAAACCCGTCCGACGTGGTCGATCTTTCGGGCATTGCCGATCTGAAAGGCATCAAGGCTGGCGCCGACAGCGTTACCATCGGCGCCATGGTCACCCATGCCGAGGTCGCCGGATCATCCGATGTTCCCGCCGCTCTGCGCGCGGTAGCTGAAGGTATCGGTGATCCGCAGGTGCGTAACCGGGGCACTCTGGGTGGTTCCGTGGCCAATAATGATCCGGCGGCGGATTATCCCGCGGCCCTGTTGGGCCTGGGCGCCACCATCACCACCAATCAGCGCGATATCGCAGCCGATGATTTCTTCACCGGGCTATTCGAAACCGCGTTGAACGATGGTGAGATCATCAAAAGCGTGACCTTCCCGAACGCCACCAAAGCGGCCTATGCCAAGTTCCCCAACCCGGCGTCCCGTTACGCCATGGTTGGTGTTTTCGTGGCCCAGGCCGCCGACGGCGTGCGCGTTGCCGTAACCGGCGCCACGGAATGCGCCCACCGCGGGCCCAAACTGGAAGCCGCCTTGTCCGGCAACTGGTCGGCGGATGCCTTGGACGGGATTAGCATTCCGCCCGAGCATCTGAACAGCGACATCCATGCCAGCGCGGAATACCGTGCCCATCTGGTGGTCGTCATGGCCAAACGGGCTGTGGCCGCCGCCGGTTGATCAAACCAGCAGACATTTGATTTGGCGGGGGGGCGATTGTCCCTCCGCCTTTTCTTTTATTTCTTCCTCAACTGACCTAGTTTGATCCTCATGAGCACAGCCATACCAAAAGACATCGACGCCACCCTGGATCTGTTGACCCGGGGCAATTACATCGCCGACCGCAGCCTGGCGACGACGCTGTTCCTGGCCCTGAAGATGGGCCGGCCCCTGTTCCTGGAAGGGGAGGCCGGTGTTGGCAAGACGGAAATCGCCAAGGTGCTGTCGGAAACCTTGTCCCGGCCCCTGGTGCGTCTGCAATGCTACGAGGGCTTGGATGTCGCCTCCGCCGTCTATGAATGGAACTATGCCCGCCAGATGATCGAGATCCGACTGGCGGAAGCCAGCGGCGATATTGACCGCGAACGCCTGGGTCAGGATATCTTCCGCAACGAATTCCTGATCAAACGGCCTTTGCTGCAGGCCTTGGAAGTGGCCGCGGATGGCGCCGCACCAGTGCTGTTGATCGACGAACTGGACCGCACGGACGAGGCGTTCGAGGCTTATTTGCTGGAAGTTCTATCGGATTTCCAGATCACCATTCCCGAAATCGGTACCATCAAGGCCAGCCAGCCACCCATCGTCATCGTCACCTCGAACCGGACGCGGGAGATCCACGACGCCCTCAAGCGCCGCTGTCTCTACTATTGGGTGGATTACCCGGACGCCGAGCGCGAGCTGGCGATCCTGCGCACCAAGGTGCCCGGCTGTGAAGAAACCCTCAGCCGCCAGGTGGTGGCCTTTATCCAGCGTCTGCGGGAGCATGATCTGTTCAAGCTGCCGGGCATTGCCGAGACCATCGATTGGGCCACGGCCCTAACTGAATTGAACAAGATCGTGTTGGAGCCCGAGACCGTGGACAACACCCTGGGCGCCATATTGAAGTATCAGGACGATATCCAGAAAATTCAGGGCAGCGAGGCGGCCAAAATTCTCGAGGAAGTGAAGCACGACATGGCGGTGAGCGGTTCCTAGGGCGCGCACCATGAATAACCCGGCAGACAACGCGCCCAGCCATGACGACAGCAACCGTCTGGCCGAAAACATCATGCATTTCGCCCGCGTCCTGCGCGCCGCCGGCCTGCCGGTGGGCCCGGGCAAGGTTTTGGATGGCGTGCGTGCGGTCATCGCCGCCGGTGTTGGCAGCCGCGAGGATTTCTACTGGACCCTGTTCGCGGTCTTCGTCAACCGCCAGGACCATCGCGAGATATTCGATCAGGCCTTTCATATCTTCTGGCGCAATCCCCGCATCCTGGAACGCATGCTGCATATGCTGATGCCCCAGGTCGAGGTGGAGATGGACCCGAGCCAGAACGATGCCGTCTCGCGCCGGGTCGCCGAGGCCCTGGCCAAGGGGGAGGGGGCCGAAGTCCCACAGGCGGAGGCGGAAGAGGAAATCGAATTCGACGCCGCCCTGACCTATTCCGCCCGTGAGGTGTTGCAGGGCATGGATTTCGAATCCATGAGCGCCGACGAAGTTACCCAGGCCAAGGCCATTATCGCGCGCATGCGCCTACCCATCATGGCGGTGCCCACACGGCGCCTGTCGCCGGACCCACACGGCCGCCGGGTCGACATGCGGGCCAGCCTGCGTGCCGCCCTGCGTAGCAGCGGCGGCGTGCCCTTGCGGCATCGTTCACCGAAACAGCGCCACCCGCCCCTGGTGGTGCTATGCGATATTTCCGGCTCCATGAGCCGCTACAGCCGTATGTTCCTGCATTTCATGCACGCCATTACAAATGACCGGGATCGGGTGCATACCTTCGTTTTCGGCACCCGGCTGACCAATATCACCCGGCACCTGCGCCACCGGGATGTGGATATTGCCTTGGAAAAGGTCGCCGAGGACGTGGAGGATTGGTCCGGCGGTACGCGGATCGGCCATTGCCTGCATGATTTCAACACCGATTGGTCGCGCCGGGTATTGGGCCAGGGCGCGGTGGTTTTGATGATCTCGGACGGTCTGGACCGGGACGCGGGCGAAGGCATCGGCGGCGAAGTCGAACGCCTGCATAAGTCGTGTCGGCGATTGATCTGGCTCAATCCCCTCTTGCGCTATGCGGGTTTTGAGCCCAAATCGAAAGGTATTCGCGCCTTATTGCCCCATGTGGATGATTTTCGCACGGTCCACAATCTCGCCAGTCTGGGTGATTTGGCGGCAGCTTTGAGCCGGCCCGAGCCGGGGCGGCGTACGAGATATTTGACGGAGGCAGCTTGATGGCGGCAGCAATGACACTGGAAACGGATGTCGTGGAGCACGAAAAGGTACTGGAAAAGGCGGCGGAATGGAAAGCCGCCGGCAAGGGTGTGGCCCTGGCCACGGTGGTCGCGACCTGGGGCTCGTCGCCCAGACCGGTTGGCAGCCAACTGGTGGTGGAGGAGGGCGGTGATTTCGTCGGCTCGGTCTCGGGCGGCTGTATCGAGGGCGCCGTGGTTACGGAAGCGCGCCAGACCATACAGGACGGCCAGACCCGCTTGATCGATTATGGCATCTCGGACGAAACTGCCTGGCAGGTCGGCCTGGCCTGCGGCGGCAAATGCGAAGTATTTATCGAGCCGGTGGACTAGAACGATATGAAAACGGATCTTTTGAAACAGTTACTCGCCGACCGCGAGGCAAAGCGCCAGGTCGTGCTGGCCACGGATCTGGCATCGGGCGAGGGGCAGTTGCTCTATCCGGCCGAGGCTGCTGCCGGTGATGAATTGCTGGCTGCCGCGCACCGGGTCATGCAGGCGGATAAAAGCGGCATCGTCGAATTGGCGGCTGGCCGCAAGGTCTTTCTGCATGTCTACAACCCGTCTCTGCGCATGCTGATCGTGGGTGCAGTGCATATTGCCCAACCGCTGTCGCAAATGGCCACCCTGGCCGGCTATGACGTAGCCATCGTTGACCCGCGCCGCGAATTCGCCTCCCCCGACCGGTTCCCAGGTGTCACCCTGATCGATGCCTGGCCCGATGACGGCGTGGAACAGTTCGCGCCTGATCGCCGTACGGCGGTCGTTACCCTGACCCATGATCCCAAGTTGGATGATCCCGCCCTGATCAAGGTGTTACGCTCGGACGTGTTCTATATCGGCTGCCTCGGCTCCAACCGTACCCATGGCAAGCGCCTGGAACGCTTGGCCGCTGAGGGCTTTGGCGAGGCTGATTTCGCCCGCATCCATGGCCCGGTTGGCCTGGATATCGGCGCCAAGTCACCGGCGGAAATCGCGGTTTCGATCATTGGCGAGGTGACGGAAGCCTTGCGCCGGCCCGCCCCCGCGAACGCGGCGGCGGCGCAATGATTTTCGGCGCCACGCCGTTGGCTCAGGCGGTCGGCGCCATCCTGGCCCATTCGGTCAGCGCCGGCGGCGTGCGCATGAAAAAAGGCCGCAATTTGACGGCGGATGACGTCGCGGCCCTGGCCAAGGCCGGCGTCGCGGAGGTCATCGCCGCCAGGTTGGAAGCCGACGACGTGGACGAGGACACGGCGGCCAATGCCATCGCCAAGGCCTGCCGGGGTGCGGGCGCGCGTTTGCAGGAGGCCTTCACGGGTAGATGCAATCTATATGCCGATGGGCCCGGCGTCATGGTGCTGGATACGGCCCGCGTGGACCGGATGAACCGCATTCACGAGGCGATAACCATTGCCACCCTGGCCCCGAACGAGGCGGTGGAGGCCGGGCAGATGCTGGCTACTATCAAGATCATACCTTTTGCGGCTCCCCGCGCGGCCGTGGATGAAGCCATCGCCGTTGCCTCGGAAGGCGGCGCGCCGCTGTTGCATATTGCGCCCTATCGCGCCCGCCGCGCCGGCCTGATCATGACCACATTGGCGGGCACCAAGGCCAAGGTATTGGACAAGACCGCCGCCGTTTTGCGCGACCGTCTGGAACGTCTGGGCAGCGCTCTGGTGCATGAACAGCGCTGCGCCCATACCGCAGATGATGTGGCGGCGGCGGTTGCCGCGCAGTTGGCCCGGGGCCTTGATCCAATCTTGATTTTCGGCGCCTCCGCCATCACCGACCGCCGGGATGAAGTGCCCGCCGGCATTGTCGCGGCGGGGGGCGAGATCGAACATTTCGGCATGCCGGTTGATCCGGGCAATCTGTTGCTGCTGGCCGCTAAAGACGGCAGTGCGGTAATCGGCCTGCCGGGCTGTGCCCGTTCGCCCAAGCTGAATGGCTTTGATTGGGTGTTGCAGCGGCTGTTGGCGGATAGACCGGTTGGCCGCGGCGAGATTACCGCCATGGGCGCGGGCGGTCTGTTAAAGGAAATCCCCTCCAGACCGCAACTGCGCGCCGGCGACGTCACCCAGGGTGCGCCAAAAGCCCCGCGTATTGCCGCCCTGGTCCTGGCCGCCGGACAATCCCGGCGCATGGGTGCCGCCAACAAGCTGTTGGCGGAAATCGACGGCAAGGCCATGCTGGCCCGTGTGGTTGAAGCGGTCCAAGCCTCGCAAATCGACCAGATTCTCGGCGTTACGGGACACCAGGCCGAAAACGTCGCCGCCGCGTTGTCAAGCTATGGCGTCGGGACGGTGCATAACCCGAACTATGCTGACGGCCTTAGTACATCGTTACAGGCCGGCGTTGCGGCCTTGGCTGATGATGTCGATGGCGTCATGGTCCTGTTGGGCGATATGCCGCGCATCACGCCCGCGCACATCAATCGTCTGATCGCGGCGTTTAATCCGGTGGAGGGCCGGGCCATCTGTGTCCCCACCTATCAGGGCAAGCGCGGCAATCCAGTTTTGTTTGCGGCGCGATTTTTTTCTGAAATGGCGACGGTGGGTGGCGACAGCGGCGCCAAATATCTGATTGGCCAGCACGAAGATGATCTGGTCGAGGTCGCGATGGACGATGACGCCATCTTTTTGGACGTGGATACCCCCGACGCCCTGACCGCCATCCGCGCGGCCCCATTCGACTAGACAAGCGCGGAAATCTCCCTATATAGTCCAGCCATGAACGTGAACCGCAAACAACTGCTTGTAGGGCAGCTCATTACGGGGCGGCTTAGCCGCCCGGCCATTGCGTATGGCCGGGATGCAAGCCGCTTTTCGATGATGACCCCTACACTGGAGTTTGCCGGCCATGTCTACTCAATTCGACGAAAAATCTGACGAACAACCATCCACGCCGGCGCCGCGCGCGGCTGCCGAGACCCATTATTTCCAAATCCAATCCGAAGCCGAAGCCTCCGCCCTGTCCCGGGTGCTGGAGCTGTTCGCCCTGCGCGACCTGATCCCCAACGAAGTCATCTGTAAGCGCATCCCTGACGGCGACGGCAGTCTGCATATCCATATCGCCATAGACGGTATGCCACCCCATCAGGCCGCCAACGTCGCCGCCCGCCTGCGCAACATCATCCCCATCACCCGCGTCGTCCTCGAACCCGCCGAGGTTTGAGGGCAAAAAACCGGCCTCCGACGAGATAGTTGCGCCGGGGGAATGACGCGGGCATCTGTTCAGTGCTATTGAAGCAGCAATGAATAGTGCCCCGTGATTAGAGATCGAGTGGAGGAGCGAGACCATGAAAGTTGATGCGGTACTGACTTCGGATCTGGACAAGGCCGGCCAGGAGGCGGCGGAGCTGGAGGAAATGGGCTATGATGGGCTGAAATCCATCGAGACCGCTCACGATCCGTTCCTGCCCTTGTTGTTGGCGGCGCAGTCCACCAAGAAGATCGATCTGACCACCGGCATTGCCGTGGCCTTTGCCCGCTCTCCCATGACCCTGGCGAATGTGGGCCATGATCTGAACGCGGCGGCCAAGGGGCGCTTTTCCCTGGGTCTGGGGTCGCAGATCCGCCCCCACATCACCAAGCGCTATTCCATGCCCTGGTCCTCCCCTGCCGCGCGCATGCGCGAAATGATCCTGGCCATGCGGGCGATCTGGGCCTGCTGGCACGAGGGCAAGCCGCTGGAGTTCCTGGGCAAGTTTTACACTCACACCCTGATGACGCCGTTCTTCACCCCGACCAATACCGAATACGGCCCGCCCAAGATCTATCTGGCCGCCGTCGGCCCAATGATGGCCGAGGTCGCGGGCGAGGTCGCCGATGGTCTGTTGGTGCATGGCTTCACCACGCAGGCTTATCTGGAAAACGTCACCATGCCGGCGCTGGAGCGCGGCTTCGCCAAAGCCGGCAAGACCCGGGCGGATTTCGAGATTGCCTATCCGGTGTTCGCCGTCAGCGGCCGGGACGAGGCCGAAATCGCGGCTGAAACCACCAAGATGCGCCAGCAGATCGCCTTTTATGGCTCGACGCCGGCCTATAAGCCGGTGCTGGATTCCATCGATATGGGCGAATTACAGCCCGAATTGAACGCCATGTCCAAGCAAGGCCGCTGGGAGGCCATGGGCGAGCTGATTGACGACAAGGTACTGCATGCGATCTCGGTTGAAGGCGACGCCCGCGAAGTGGCCCGCCAGATCAAGTCCCGCTACGGCCACATCGCCGACCGAACGGCGGCCTCCTACACCTCCATGGGCCAGGAAGAGAAGCTGGCATTTATCGAGGAAATGCAGGCGGGGTAAGGACTGGCTGCCTCACTCCGGCGGATCAGGTAATGTCAGGGTGATGGCGATGGCGAGCGCCACGATGGCGGTCGCGGCCAGATAAGCGGGCGTGAAGCTGCCGCTGTATTCCGCCATGGCGCCGGCGGCGATGGGCCCCAGCATCTGCCCCATGCCCTGCAGGATTGAGATCGTGCCGATCACGCCCACCGCGCGGTCCGGGCTCAGGTAGTCGGCGGCGGCGGCGGTGATGATCAGGGGAACGCCGAACATCGACAAACCGTACAGGACGACCGAGAGATAGACCGGCCAATCGCCGCCAGCGCTGCCTAGGGTGATCAAGAAGTAGGCGCAGCCCTGCAGAAAAAACGCCGCCGTGATGCCCAGGCGCCGGCCCACCCGGTCCGATAGGGCGCCCAGCACGGGGCCGCAGAACAGCGAGAAAAAACCAAGCCAGATCCAGAATTGTCCGGCCTTGGCCTCCGCCATGCCATGTTCGTGCACCAGGGTGGTGACGATGAAGGTGCCGTAGACGACGTAAGAGGCGCCAAACAGAAAATAGATTGAGGCTAGACGGATGACCAGAATACGCGCCGCCGCGCCGCTCAGGGCGGGCGCCTGCGTTGCCGCCATCCGCCGCGCGCCCGTGCCCTCCGCCATAGCATCGCCGTCGCCGCCTTTCGGCTCGGCCGTTTCGCCAAACGGTTTCAGGCCTAGCTCGCCGGGCCGGTTGCGTATGACGGCGTAACAAAAAATCGCTATGGGCAGGCAGATCATCGCCAGGCCGCCCCAGCCCAGACGCCAGCCGATCTCGCCTTGCGTGTCGTTGATCAGGGGGATGGCCCAGCCCGACAGCATAATCGCCAAACCAGCGCCGGCGGACAATAGTCCCGACGCCAGGCCGCGCCATTTCGTGGTGAACCAATGGGGCAACAGGGCCACGACCGAGACAAAGGCCATCGCGGTGGACATTCCCGTTCCTGAATACAGGATCACCAGGGGCAGGAAACCATCCGCTAGGGAGACCCCCGCCATGGTGACGACGATGGTCATCAGGGTCATGGCGAGCAGGCGCCGTTCGCCGAAGCGGGGCAGCAAACGCCGCACCAATAGGGCGCCAAGCAAATAGCCGATGAAATTGCCGGTGCTGATCCAGCCCATCTGCACATAGCTGAGGTTCAAGGCATCGCCCATGGCCGGCAACAGCATGCCCAGGGCAAACCGCCCCACGCCCATGGAGACGAATACGCTGAGTACGGCCGACAGCACGATCCACCAGCCATAGTGCACGCCCAGAAAACCGCCCGCACCTTTTCCGCGGTCAGGCGCGGCGTCTTGCCCGACTAAATCTTGTTTGGGGGAACTCATGTGAAAACGGCTAACATATCTTCAGGGAACTCATCAGGCGGCGGCATGCCGTACAGTGATACGTGAACAGGGTCGAAGGAGCAACAATGGCGGACGGTTCTTCCAGCCCCGGCGGCTATTCCGGCCTCGGCGGCGAGGCCTATTGCCTTGATGCGCTTCGGCGCGGGGACCGGGACCGTTATTTGATTTTGCTGTTCGCGCCGCGCCGGGACCGCGCCGTGCTGGCCGCGCTGTATGCCTTCAACCTGGAATGTGCCCTTGGGGTCATGGCGGGGGGCGAACAGCCCCTGTTGGGACAAATGCGCCTGCAATGGTGGCGCGATGGTCTGGAAGCAGCCGCGCTCAATAGCGGCGGCGAGGCCACGCACCCCGTGCTGTCCCTGTTGGCCGGACGGCGGGATTTGTTGCCGGGCTTGCTGGATATTCTGGCGGCGCGGGAGCGGGACTTGACCGATCCGACCTTTGCCAATCTGGCGGAGGTCATCGTGCAGGCGCAGGCCACGGGCGGTGCCCTGGCCGCCCTGGCCAACCGGGCGGTGAAATACGAGGCCCTGAATAGCGAGGTTGTAGGCGATGGCCATCTTGATGCGGCGCGGGCGGCGGGCACGGCCTATGCCCTGGCCGGCATGCTGCGCGCCATACCTTTTCAGGCGCCGGGGCGCGGTTCCCAGGGGCGCCTCTGTTTGCCTGACGATATGTTGGCCGGGCAAGGCCTGACGGCGGACGATATCTGGTCCGGGCAACAGCGTGCCGCCGTCACTGAATGCGTTGGGCAGATCGCGGCGGTGGCGGCGCGGGAGGTGGATAAATTGACGGATCTTGGCCGCGCGGGCGGCAGCCTCTCGCCATTGCTGCACGGCAGTCTGGCGCGGGCCTATTTGCGCCGCCTGGCAAAGGCCGGCAACGACCCCTTTGCGCCTGATCTGGGCCTCAACCCCTTGGCTCGGCCCTTAATGTTGTGTTGGCGGGCCCTGTTGCGCCGGCCATAGATTAGGTTTAGGCCGCCAGCCAGGCATCCAGATCGGCCAGGGCGCGTTCGGCGTAGGCCGCCTTGCGCAGTTTCTTTTTCACATGCGGGGTCAGGATGGGGAACAGGCCGAAATTGGCATTCATGGGCTGAAAATCGGCCACTTTACCCTCTTTCAAATCCCGGTGCCGAGCCGTGCCCGTGATATGGCCCAACAGGGTGCCCATGGATGTAGTTGGCGGCGGCGGACTGGGCGCCTCATCCAGGCGTTCGGCGGCGGCGAAGCGCCCGGTCAAAAGCCCCATGGCGGCACTTTCCACATAGCCCTCGACGCCGGTGATCTGTCCGGCAAAGCGCAGGCGTGGTTCAGTGGCAAGGCGGCAGGTGCCGTCAAGCAGTTCGGGGCTGTTCAAAAAGGTATTGCGGTGAATGCCGCCCATGCGGGCAAAGCGCGCGTTCTCCAGACCCGGAATGGTCCGTAGGATGCGCAATTGCTCGCCATGTTTCAGCTTGGTCTGAAAGCCGACCATGTTGTACAGCGTCCCTTGGGCGTTATCCTGGCGCAGTTGCACCACGCCATGGGCCTTGATGTCCGGCTGATGGGCGTTGGTCAGGCCGACCGGCTTCATGGGGCCATAGCGCAGGGTCTCGGGCCCGCGCTCGGCCATCACTTCGATCGGCAGGCAGCCTTCGAAGTAAGGCGTGTCCCGCTCCCACTCATGAAATTCCATCGCCTCACCCGCGATTAATGCCGCGATAAAGGCCTCATACTGCGCCTGGTCCATGGGGCAATTCAGATAGTCCTTGCCGGTGCCGCCTGGTCCCGGCTTGTCATAGCGGGATTGAAACCAGGCTGTCTCCATATTCACTGAATCCGCATAGATAATTGGCGCGATGGCATCAAAAAACGCCAGATGTTCGGCTCCCGTCAGCTCCGCGATGGCGGCTGTCAGATCAGGCGAGGTCAGCGGCCCGGTGGCGACGATGACGTTGTCCCATTCCCGGGGCGGCAGGCCGGCAATCTCGCCCCGCGCCAGTTCCACCAACGGCTCGGCCGCCAGAGCAGCAGTGACATGGGCCGAGAACGCCTCCCGGTCCATGGCCAGGGCGCCCCCCGCTGGTACTTTGTTGGCGTCGGCGGCGGCCAGGATCAGGCTGCCGCAACGGCGCATTTCCTCGTGTAACAGACCCACGGCGGAAGCCTGGGCATCATCAGAGCGGAAAGAGTTGGAACAGACCAATTCGGCCAGGCCTTCGGTCTCGTGCGCCTCGGTCATGCGTTCGGGGCGCATTTCGTGCAGGATCACCGGAACGCCGGCGCGGGCGATCTGCCAGGCCGCTTCCGAGCCGGCCAGTCCGCCGCCGATAACATGGATGGGCACATGGATAGGTTTGACTGTGTTCATGGCGCGTTAGATAAGCCCGCCGGGGCTTGGGCGCAATACGCTTTTATCAAGCCTTAATGCGGCTTAGTCCGAGCGCTCCCAACCCCACCACGCGCGCAATGCCTCGCCCATGATAAGCCGCTTGTCCTGCTCGTCGAGCCAGGGCAGGCCTTCGGTGAACATCTCGACGCATTGTTGCCAGGAACAGGGCATTTTGGAGATATCGGTGCCCCAGAACATGCGGTTAGGACCAAAGGCGTCATAGATCTGCCGCAGATAGCCATGCATGTTGGCAAACGGAAAGTCTTCGGTGGAATAGCCCGGCGCACCCGTTGCTTTGACGGCGATGTTGGGAAATTTCGCCAATGCCAGCAGGTCAGGGATATGGGTCATCGCCTCGTCATCCTTGAGCGGGCTGGTGCCGCCCCGGCCGCCCATATGGTCGATGGTCAGGCGCAGTCCGGGATAGCGCTCGGCAATGCGGCCAAGCGCGGGGAACGATCCTGTCGCCAGTGCCGCAATTGGTATTCCGGCCTCCTCCGCCCCCGCCCAAAGCCAATCCAGTGTGCCATCGTGCAGCCATTGCCGTACCGGGTCGTTGAGGAATAGATAGCGCAGGCCCAGCATGCCCGGCTGCTTGCGCCAGCCCGCCAGCAGATCGCGGGAACCTGGGTCATCCAGGGGAAGCGAGCCCATGATGGCAAAGCGCCCAGGATAGTCAGCGACTGCTTTCAAGGCCATTTCCGTTGAGCCGGAATCCCAACCAGGTGGGTGAATGACCGCGCCATGGACACCGCCTTCGTCCATCAAGGCGATGGCCTCCGCCGGCGTGAACGCCGTCACCTGCCAGTGCGCCTGATTGCTGGGCAGGCCGGTGCCCCAAAGATGGATTTGTGCATCGATGATCTGCATGGCGGCGTTTTCCTTTACGGCTAATAACTCGGTTTGGTGGGGAACGGCGTCAGTTGCAGCTCGTGCGTCCAGCAGGATCGGTCCTGGCTGTGCAGGTAATAAAACGCCTCGGCGATCTTGACCGGGTTCATCACCGCATCTGGGTCCTTCCGCGCCTTCTCCAGTGCCCGGGTTCCCGGTGAATCGATTAGGCCGTCGATCACCACGTTGGCCACGTGTACGCCATGCTCGGAATATTCCTCGGTCAACACCTGGGCCAGGGTGCGCATCATGACCCTGGGGTAATACAGCGACTGTCCCGTCATGCGCTTGCGTCCGCGTAACGAGGAGGCGTTGTTGGAAATCAGAAACGAGCCTTCGCCCTTTTCCCGCATGGCCGGCAGAACTTCCTTGGCGACTAGAAACGGCCCGCGGGCTGAAATATGCTGTGTCGTATCGAACATTTCCAACGGAATGTGTTCCAGCAATTCCTTCTCTGGCGGCAGGTCGCGGCCCTCCAGATAGCCGGCGTTGTAGACCAGAACGTCAGGCGTGCCGACATCGTTCCGGATGGTGGCGAAGGCCTCGGATATAGACGCAGGCGAGACCAGGTCCATCTCCACCGTCATGCATTCGCCACCCTGTTCCAGGATAGCGGCCTGCAAGGCGGCGGCATTGGCTGCGGTGCGGGTCGTCAGCACGACCGAGAACCCTTCTTGGGCAAATTTCTGGGCAACGGCGCCGCCCACGCCCCAACGCACGCCCAGGGGCAGGTCGCTGTCATCAATCGATCCGCCATGGGCCAGTTTGGTCATGCGGCCATCTGACTGCCATTTCGTGGTGGCGCCCACCACCACGGCAACTTTCTTGGTCATTGTATCCGCCTCCGTACGGGTTGATTATGTTGGTTTCGAATTGCCGCAAGTTTAGCCGCAGGTACCTGGCAAAGCCATGTGCGTTCATGTGATCAAGGAAATGAGGCCCCGGGATGAATTCTGATTTTGCGCCACTGCAGGATGTTCGTATTGTTGAGATGAGCCACATGATCATGGGCCCGTCGTGCGGCATGTTTCTCTCATTCCTCGGTGCCGAGGTTATCAAGATCGAACCGCCGGAGGGCGATAAGACCCGGGATCTAAGGGGCATGGGCCGGGGCTTTTTTCCAACCTTCAACCGGGGCAAGAGGTCCGTCCAACTGGACCTAAAGTCGGCCGCCGGCATTGACGCGTTGAACAGGCTACTCGCCACGGCGGATGTATTCGTGGAGAATTTTCGCGATTCATCTTTGGCCAAAATGGGCCTGGATCCCGATGCGTTGAGAGAAAGATACCCCCGCCTGATCATTGCGTCCTGTAAGGGCTTTTTGCACGGGCCGTATGAAAACCGCACTGCCATGGACGAAGTGGTGCAGATGATGACGGGCATGGCGCATATGACCGGGCCCACGGGTCGGCCCTTGCGCATTGGCTCCTCGGCCAACGACATCATGGGCGGACTGTTCGGGGCGCTGTCCGTCCTTGGCGCTTTGTTTGAGCGGGATAAGTCCGACGCCGGTCGTAATATTCGGATCGGGCTGTTCGAAAATTGTCTCCTGTTGGTAGCCCAGCACATGGTGCAGTTTGATATCGAGGGTACCGAGGCGCCGCCGATGCCGGAACGGGTATTCTCCTGGCCCGTCTATGACATCTTTAAGACGCGTGAACAGCGCCAGATATTCGTCGGCTCGGTAACAGAAGGACAATGGGATAAGCTGTGCAATATTCTCGGGCTGGACGAACTGCTGAATGATCCGGGGCTAAGATCCCGTACCGATCAGATCAACGCCCGTTCACGGACAATCCCGATTTTCGAAGAAGCCATTGCCCAGCGTTCTTTCGATGAATTGCTGCCGCGCTTTGAAGCCGAGGGCATTCCGTTCTCACCCATCGCCCGGCCGGTGGAAATGTATGATGATCCCCATGTTAACCGCGAGGGCGGCTTGTTCGTATCGAACCTGCCCGAAGGCGGCAGCTTCCGCGCGCCCGGCCTGCCCATTGAAGTTGACGGCCAGCCGGTCTGCGGTAACAAGCCGGACCTGCCCGCGATAGGTGAAGACACGACGGAAATCCTCGGCAGGCTAGGCTTAACCGCGGCAGAGGCCCGCAAAGCAAGCGGGTCCGCCTGACGGATGCCCTAACCGATATCGCGGATAATTTCCCGTGCGGCGTTATGGCCGGGAATGCCCGTGACGCCGCCGCCCGGATGAGCACCTGAACCGCACAGATACAGGCCTTGAATAGGCATGCGGTAGTCGGCATGGCCCAGGGTCGGGCGCAGGCTGTACAGCTGGTTCAAATCAAGGGTGCCGTGAAAAATATCGCCGCCGATCAAACCGAACTCCCGCTCCAGATCCAGGGGCGTCAGGATCTGCCGGGCAATGATGCTGTCGCGGAAATTGGGCGCAAAAGCCGTCACCGCTTCGACCGCGTCGTCGGCGGCCTGTTCACGCACCTGATCCCAGTTCTGGCCGTCGGGTAGATCGGGGTCGAATTGCTGGCAGAACATGGAGGCCACATGTTGACCTTTCGGTGCCAGGCTGGGGTCGATGGTTGAAGGGATTACCAGTTCCACGAATGGCCGCCGCGACCAACCAAACCGCATGGCATCCGCATAGGCATCGTCGAGATACCGGGTGGAGGGTCCGATGATGATGCCGCCCTGATGATGTTCGGCCATGTCATTGCCGGGCAGACAGGTAAAATCGGGTAATTCGCTGAGCGCGACGTTCATGCGCAGGGTGCCGGATTTACAGCGCCAGTTCGCCATGCGTCGGCGAAAGGCCGGTTCGACGTTATCCTTGGCCAACAGATCCAGGAACAGCAGCTTTGGATTGACGTTGGCGGCGACTGCTCTGGCGCCGATCAGGCGGCCGTCGGCGAGGCGTACGCCGTTGGTATGCTTGCCGCTGACTTCGACTTCCGCCACCGCCGCCCCGGTTTCAATCACCACGCCGGCTGCTTCCGCCGCCTTAGCCATGGCCTGGGTGACGGCGCCCATGCCCCCGACCGCATGGCCCCAGGCACCCGGCTCGGGCATGATGTCGCCGAAACAATGATGCAGTAGGACATAAGCCGTGCCGGGGCTGTAGGGCGAGGCAAAAGTGCCAATGATGCCGTCATAGGCGAACAAGGATTTCACTGCATCCGTTTCGAACCAGCGGCCGAGGAAGTCTACCGCGCTCATCACCATGATATCGGCCAGATCCTGTTGCGTCTCCAGATCCAGGTGGTGCAGGCGCCGGCCCGCCCGCAACAGGCCCCACAGGTCGCGCAGGCCGCCGCCTGAATTCGGCGGTGTCTCCATGAGGAAGCCGCGTAAAACATCAGCCAGGCGACCGATGGTGGCTTCATAGTCGGCCAGTTGTTCCGCATCCCGGCTTGAGATACGCGCAATCTGTTGCCGTGTACGTTCCATGTCGGGATAGGATTTCAGAAAATCACCGTCTTCCAACGGTAGAAAATTCGACATTTCCCATTGCCGCAATTCCAGGCCATGGCCGAATAGATCCAGGTCCTCGACCACCTGTCGGTTCAGCAAACCGACCGCGTAGGAGGCAACGGAATTTCGGAAACCAGGATGAAACTCCTCCGTCACCGCCGCGCCGCCCACCTGCGCGCGCCGTTCGAGCACCTTGACCGACAGCCCGCCGCGCGCCAGATAGGCGGCGCAAACCAGGCCGTTATGGCCAGCCCCGACGACCACCACGTCGTAGCGTTCCGAATGTGCTCCCGCTTGCGCCATTCCACTCTCCCAACATCGCGCCACTTGTAATACCAAGCTCCACTAGCTTACCATAAGCATGAGTGCGCGTGATCTGGCGCATCAGGGAAATATGGGGAAGCTACATGACATTGAGCAATATTCGCGTGAAACCCGTGACGGCGTCCATTGGGGCGGAAATCGAGGGCGTAAATTTGGCCGAGCCGTTGAGCGATGCCACCTTTGAAGCCGTGCACGACGCCCTGATGACCCATCAGGTGATCTTTTTCCGCGATCAGGAAATGAACATTGAGCAGCACAAGGATCTGGGCCGCCGTTTTGGTGATTTGCACGTTCACCCAGCCGCACCCGGGCCAAAGGACCATCCCGAAATTCTGGTCATTCACGCGGATGAGAAATCCAAGCACGTGGCGGGCGGCGGCTGGCATACGGATGTCAGTTGCGATGTGGAACCACCCATGGGCTCTATCCTGCATATTCATGATGCGCCCGAGGTCGGCGGCGATACGCTGTTCGCCAACATGTATGGCGCCTATGAATCCCTTTCGGACCGCATGCAGCAATTCCTGGACGGTTTGACCGCCATGCATCGTTCCGAACATGTGCACAAGGGCCGCTATGGCTTGAAGGAAAATCTGCGCGACGCCGACTACCCCGAAGCCGTCCATCCCGTGGTCCGTACCCATCCGGTGACCGGGCGCAAGGGGCTCTACGTCAACGCCTCGTTTACCACTCGGATCATGGAATTAGGCCACCACGAGAGTAACGATGTTCTGGCGATGCTGTGCAACCACATAGCCCGCGGCGTGCATTTCCAATGCCGTTATCGCTGGGAAAACAACTCGGTAGCATTCTGGGACAACCGTTGCACCCAGCATCACGCCGCCTGGGACTATTACCCCAACGTCCGCCACGGCTATCGCGTCACGATCCAGGGCGACAAGCCTGTTTAGGGTCTTTCCGTCCGAGACGGAAACGCCAGGCCAGCCCGCTCCCCCTGCCGGCCACCCACGGGACCATACTCATTGGGTGGCCGGGAGGGGAGCGGGCGGTCCAGAGATTAGACGTAGGTCGAAAAGACCGCAGACCGATCAGCGGTGGCGTTTTTTTAGTGCTCGGAAATCGTTGATGGCGGGGTTTTCGCGGGGGTCTTCGTCCGCGTCGAAAATTTGCGCTTTCTGGATTTTCTGTGTGCCGGTGGTCGGCAGGCTGTCGACGAACAGCAGCCAGCCCGGCGCCTTGTAATAGGCCTGACGCGCGAAACACCAATCGAACAGGGCGCGGGCCTGGGCCGCATCCGCCGGCGCACCGGGCATGGCGACGATACAGGCCAGAACCTCTTCGTCGCGGATCTCGTCCTCGACCGGCAGCACCGCCACTTGCGCGACCTGGTCATGGGATTGCAGGCAGGCTTCGATCTCGGCGGCGGCGATGTTTTCGCCGGAGCGGCGGATGATGTTTTTCTTGCGGTCGACGAAATACAGCATGCCGTCTTCACCCTGGCGTACCGTGTCGCCGGTATGGAACCAGCCGCCGCGCCATGATTTCTCGGTCTCTTCCTCGTTCTTCAGATAGCCGGAAAAGAAATGCTTGCGCGGCTTCTCGGCGTTGTAGCGGACCAGTAGCTCGCCATCCGCATCCGGGCCCACGTCATTGTCATCGTCATCGACGACGCGAGCCTCCAGGCCGGCCAGCGGCTTGCCAAAAGCCCGCGTATCGATGCGTCGTGGTTCGTGACAATCGGCCAAGACGCGGCCCGTCTCGGTCATGCCCCAGACTTCCACCAGGGGAAAGCCAAAGCGTTCCTCGAACGGGGCATGCAACTCCGGCTCCAACCCGGCACCGGTGCCAAAGCGAAGTTTGTGTTGCTTTTCCTCCGGCGTAACCGGCTGGTTCATCAACAGCGGCGGCACCACGCCCAGATAATGCATGGCGGTCGCACCCGTGGCGACCACATCTTTCCACCAGGTCGAGGGATGGAACCGGTCCGGCGCGATCAGGCAGCCGCCGGATAGAAACACCGCCGTGGCACAGATCGCCTGGGCGTTAACGTGAAAAAACGGCAGTGGATTGATAATCCGCTCGGGCGCATCGAAGCTCAGCTTGCCGCCCATGGAGAGATACCAGCGCCCGCCCTGAATATAGAATTCGTTGCTCAGGATGCAGCCCTTGGGCCGTCCCGTGGTGCCGGAGGTATAGAGCAGGCTGATCTCGGTCGAGGGGCCGGGCGGGCCATCGAAGGGCGCGGGGCTAAGACGAGGCAGATCATCGGTGAAGCTTTCGAAGCGCACAACGGGCAGGGGCTTGTCCCGTTCCGCCGCCACTCTTCGCAGATCCTCGGCCCGGCTTTCCAGGGTGATCACGATGTCGGCCTCGGAGTGGTCCATCTGATAGAGCATTTCGTCGTGCCGATAATCCGGATTTATCGGTACAATGCCGCAGCCCAGGCCGTTCAGGGCCAGGTAGTGAAAAAAGAACTCCGGCCGCTGTTCCAACAGCAGCCCGACCCGGTGGCCATGGCCAAGGCCGGCATCGGCGTATTGTTGCCGCAGCGCCTCGATCTGGACCCAGGCTTCGGCGTAGGTGAACTCCTTGCCGTCGGGGTAATAGTCCCGTCCCGCCATGGGCGTGGAGCAGAGCGCGCCTTGACCGGGCCATTTCTGGGCCGCATGGGCAAAGACTGCGTGGACCGTGTCAAACTCGGGTACTGTCATTACTCTCTTACCAATTTCGCCAACTAACCAAATTTGTGATTTTTCGGAAACCCTTTCGGGGCCAATCGGCCTGCCTGACTGCGTTTGCCCAGCCACATCTCCAGATCGGTTTCCGTGCGGGTGCGTCCCCCCGCCTGGCGCCAGGTCAGACCATCCGTCAGGGTCATGGTCTTGGCATCCGCTAGGCCGCCGTCGCGATAACGTTGTAGCACCACGCCGCGGCCTCTATTCATCTCCGGCAGCTCTGTTAGAGGGAACAGCAGTAATTTGTGGTTGTCGCCGACCACCGCTAGATGGTCGCCCTGCACGGGCGCGCAGACGGCCGCCTCCACATCGCCGGAGACATTGAGAACCTGACGGCCGCCACGAGTCTGCGCCACGGTGGCCTTTTCCTCCACCACGAAGCCCCGGCCATCGGAGGAGGCGACCAGCAGCTTCCGTTCCGGGTCGTGTACCATCATGGAGATGATTTCCTGATCGTTGGCCAAATCCAACAACAGGCGCACCGGCTCGCCATTGCCCCGTCCACCGGGCAACTTGTCACAAGATAAAGTATAGAAACGGCCATTGGTGGCGAACAGCACCAGCTTGTCCGTGCTTTGGGCATGCAGCCAAAATCGGCCCTTGTCGCCGTCCTTGTAGCGCACGTCGTGGCCTTCCTCCACATGGCCGCGCAGGGCCCGTAGCCAACCTTTCTCGGAGCAGACCACGGTGACCGGTTCCTTCTCCACCATGGCCTCGATCGGCATCAATTCGCCGGTGGGCGCATCGGCAAAGGTGCTGCGGCGCGGACCCAGGGCCGGATCGTCGCCAAAGGTCTTGCGCATTTCGCGGATTTCCCCGGTGATCGTGGCCCAGCGTTTCTCTTCCGATGCGAGCAGGGCATTCAGGTCCGTGCGCTCGGCCTTCAAGGCCTTGTCCTCGGCCCGGATTTCCATTTCTTCCAGGCGGCGCAGGGCGCGCAGGCGCATGTTCAGGATCGCATCGGCCTGGTTTTCGGTCAGATTGAAGGCCTGCATCAAGGCCGGTTTGGCCTCGTCCTCCTCGCGGATGATGCGGATCACCTCGTCCAGGTTCAGATAACAGATCAGATAGGCGCCCAGAACCTCCAGGCGCCGCTCGATCTGGCCCAGGCGATGGTTGGAGCGGCGGACCAGGACCACATGCCGGTGATCGAGAAAAGCCTGCAAAGCCTCCCGTAGGTTCATCACCTTCGGGGTTTGATCGGCATCCAGAACGTTCAGATTGAGGCCGATGCGGGTTTCCAGATCGCTGAGGCGGAACAGATGTTCCATCAGCATTTCCGGTTCCACCCGGCCTGACTTCGGCTCCAGCACCAGGCGGATGTCTTCCGCCGATTCATCGCGGATATCCGCCAACAGCGACAGCTTGCGCAGATGCAACAGCTCGGCGATTTTTTCGATGACCCGGCCCTTGGGCACCTGATAGGGGATTTCGGTGACGATGATGTTGTAGGTGCCGCGCTTGCCTTTTTCGACCTCCCACTTGGCGCGCAGACGGAAACCGCCGCGGCCCGTTTTATAAGCTTCCAGAATCGAGCTGCGGTCCTCGACGATGACGCCCCCCGTGGGGAAATCAGGGCCGGGGATCATTTGCACCAGCTTGTCCAGGCCGGCGTTGGGAAACTTGATCAGATGCAGCAGGGCCGCACACAGCTCGCGGATGTTATGGGGCGGGATCGAGGTCGCCATGCCCACCGCGATGCCGGTGGCACCGTTGGCCAACAGATTGGGGAAGGCGGCGGGCAGAACAATTGGTTCTTCATCCTCGCCATCGTAGGTACCGCGAAAATCCACCGTGTCCAGGTCGATGCCCTGCAACAGGGCCTGAGCCACGGCGGTCATGCGGGCCTCGGTATAGCGCATGGCGGCGGCGTTGTCGCCGTCCACGTTGCCGAAATTGCCCTGGCCGTCTACCAATGGATAACGTTGGGCAAACTCCTGCGCCAGGCGGACCAGGGCATCGTAAATCGCCTGGTCGCCATGCGGATGAAACTTGCCCATGACATCGCCGACGATGCGGGCGCATTTCTTGAAGCCCGTGTCCGGGTTAAGCTTCAGCTGCCGCATGGCGTACAGGATGCGCCGGTGCACCGGCTTCATGCCATCGCGCACATCGGGTAGCGAGCGCGACATAATGGTGGAAAGGGCATAGGAGAGGTAGCGTTCGCCAAGTGCCTCGCCCAACGGGGTATCGCGGATATCACCGCCTTCAAGAATCTCTGTCATGGCCTATTGTAGCATTGTTCAGAGAGTACTTCATTCGGCTTGCCGGGAAATGCGTTCGACCAGGCGTTCCCGCGCCATGGGCAGCGGTCGGTTATGTGGCGCAAAAACAGCAGATTGCAGGAAGTAGCCGGTCAGTTTCAGGCCGTCCAGGATGTCCTGGCGCACCAGCTTTTCCCCGGCTTCAGGCAGCAAAAAGCTCGGCAGCGGCAGCAATTTCTCCTTATATGGCGAGGCGGCCTCGCGGCTGACGGCGCGGGCGGAGCGGGGCGAGACATAGGCTAGGTCCTCGGTGCTGCCAGTGGCCGCGCAATGGCTCAAATCCAGACCAAAGCCAAGCTCGGCCAGCAATCCCAGTTCGAATCGGACATAGATGGCGGCCCAATTCGGCGTGCCGGCCAACGCCGCCAGCAAGGCGGCGAAACCATCATGGATCGCCAGATGCGGTTCCCGCTCCGGCAGGGCGGCTTCCGTCACCGCCGTGGCAGCGGTCAGCCCGGCCAGGCGGTCGCCATCCGCCAACAGGGCGGCGGCATGGTCGCGCATGGCCTCCACCGTATAGCTGCCCAGATGCTCGGCCAGGCGGCCGCGCCAGTCCGCCGCCACCTGGTTGCCCGGCTGCAGTACCCCGCGCAGACGCCGCCCCGCCCCGCCCCGGACCAGGCCGGCGTGGCGGCCATGTTCACGGGTCAACAGATTGACGATCGCCGCCGCTTCACCGTGGCGCCGCACCGATAATACATAGCCTTCATCCGACCAATTCATGCCCGCAATGTAGCAGGAGATTGCGCCGCAATCCCCAATAGACGACAATCGATGCCAAAGGAGCACATTAATGACCAAGGCTTTTGACGGCGTCCGCGTCGTCGATTTCACACAAGTATTGTCCGGGCCGGTCGCGACGGCCAATCTGGCGCTGTTGGGCGCGGACGTCATGAAGATCGAGCTGCAGGGCGTTGGCGACCAGACGCGGGGTCTGATGGCGGAGGGCGAGTGGGCCCTGCGCGGCCTGGGCCCGCTGTTTATCGGTTTCAATTGCGGCAAACGCAGCATTGCGCTGGATCTGAAGAATGATGAGGCAAAAAAGGTCGTCCGCCGCATGATTGAGACGGCCGATGTGGTGGCGGAGAATTTCAAACCCGGCGTCATGGCACGCCTTGGTTTCAGCTATGAAGACGTCAAGGCGATCAAGCCCGACATTGTTTATTGCTCGATCTCCGGCTTTGGCCAGAACGGCCCGGCCTCGGGCGCGGGTGCCTATGATGGCGCCATCCAGGCGGTCTCGGGCCTGATGTCACTGACCGGCACGCCCGAGGAGGGACCCATCAGAGTCGGCTTCCCCGTGGCGGATATGTCGACCGGCATGACGGCGTCATTTGCCATTGCCTCGGCGCTGTACCGCCGCCTGGCGACGGGCAAGGGACAACATCTGGATGTCTCGATGACGGATTCCGTGATGGCCCTGATCGGTTTCGCCATTAACCGTTATCTCGTCAACGACACGGAGCCACAGCTGATGGGCAACCGCTCTGCCATCATGCAGACAACCACGGACGCTTATGAAACGGCGGATGGCTTTCTGAATATCTCGGTCTTCACAGATCGTATGATCCCGCCGCTTTGCCGTGGCCTCGGCCGCCCGGAATGGGCGGAAGAAGCCCGTTATAAGACCGAGAAAAGCCGGGTCGAAAACCGCATTGAAATTTATGAGGAATTGAAATCGCTGTTCAAGACCAAGCCCACCGCCTATTGGCTGAAGAGCCTGCGCGCGGAAGGCGTGCCAGTCGCGCCAATTCTCACCGTGCCGCAGGCTATCAGGGAGGCGCAAGTCAGCCACCGCGACATTCTCATGACCCTGCCCGCGCCCGATGGCATGGAGGGCGAAATCACCGTACCCGGAATGGGCTTCATGGCCTCGGAAGGCACCCCCGCGACCCAGCTGCCGCCCCCGACTCTGGGCCAGCACACGGAAGAAATTTTGACGCAGTTCGGTTACGGCGCGGAGGAGATTGTCGCGTTGAAGGACTGTGGCGCGATTTAAGGGTGAGCCTCGGCCTAGATTGCTGCGATGCTCCTCCCCCGGCGCGTACTGATTCGCCCTTCAATCCGCTTGAAGCCAGCAAATTTTCGGCGAATTATTGTGATGGCGGGCAGTGCCGCCGGTGCCGGAACCTGCAGGAAGCCCAGGCTTATGCCGTGATCGTTGATTGCGTGGTTTTGATCTGATTTCCTGCTCTGAATTCCTTGCCGGAAACGCATTCTGGTGCTTAAATATAGCGTCCCAATTTGCCTAGGAGGCAAGGAATGAGCATGCACGCCGAGATCGATGATTTACGTCATCGTCACCATGCACTGGACGGCGAAATCGAGGTGGAGAATACCCAGGTTTCCCCGGATGAACTTAAAATCAGTGCCCTCAAGAAAGAAAAGCTAAAGATTAAAGACCTCATAAAACAGCTCGAGGCTCCGGATTAAAAATCTAGCTTCGAGCTACCTGCGGCCGAGCCCTGGCGGAGCCGCCGTTTGACGACTAGAGAATTCAATTGCGCCCAATAGTTAGCGCCAAGGTCAATGTACAGGTTCAATGCACAGGGGCCCTGGTAACGTAAAAACTCTGGTGCGCGATTGTAATGGGTTGCCTGGAAAACTGGCAAAATTGGCCGGTTACAGGTGGTTTCAACCCAGCAGGCCTGAAATAGCTTGCTTTTTAACCCTTTCATTCCCATTTTAGCGCCGTTCGATTTATTTAGCGCCGACAGGCTTCGCGAAAGCCGGCGCAACCAAGGGATAGCTGATGGCGAAAGAGGAATTACTCGAATTTCCGGGAACGGTCATGGAACTGTTGCCCAACGCGATGTTTCGTGTCGTGCTCGAGAATGAGCATGAAGTTTTGGCCCATACCGCTGGCAAGATGCGCAAGCACCGGATCAGGGTCCTGGCCGGCGACAAGGTGCTGGTCGAAATGACGCCCTACGACCTTTCCAAGGGCCGGATCACCTACCGTTATAAATAGTCGGGCCGCCGTGGCGTGCCTGAATTAGAGCAGTATTCATGAAAACCGCTCTAGCCGTGAAATATCCATGACCGCGCTGCTTGGCCCAGGTTCTGATTTGGCGCCTCGCCTGGTTTTGGCGTCGGCTTCACCGCGCCGTTTGGAACTGTTGACGCAGATCGGCCTGCGCCCCGATACCGTCGCCGCCGCCGATATCGATGAAACCCCCTTGAAGAACGAGACACCGGGAGAATTGGCCCGCCGTTTGGCACTGGGAAAGATGGCCCGGGTGCAAGCGGCGCAGCCTGGATGTTTTGTCCTTGGCGCCGATACGGTGGTGGCCGTGGGCCGGCGCATATTGCCCAAACCCGATGACGAAGGCGAGGCGCGGCGTTGCCTTGAGCTATTGTCCGGCCGCCGCCATCACGTCCTGACCGCCGTTGCCGCCGCGGCGCCGGGCGGCCCGAATGATCAGGTGCGCCAGCGCCTGGTCGACAGCGTCGTAACCTTCAAGCGTCTGAGCCCAGGCGAGATCGCCTGGTACCTGGAGAGCGGGGAATGGCGGGGCAAAGCCGGCGGTTATGCCATTCAGGGCAAAGCCGGGCGTTTCGTGCGCTTCCTGCGAGGCTCCTACTCCAATGTCGTGGGGCTGCCCCTGTTCGAGACGGCGAACCTGCTGGAAGGCCTAGGTTTTCCGGTTGGGGGCATTCGATTAGGGACGTCGATGCAGGGCAATGATTGATGAAATTCTAATCGATGCGGGACCGCGCCGCCGCCGGGTTGCCCTGCTAACACGGGGCCGGCTGCTGGAACTGTATCTGGTGGTGCCCGGAGAACGGCATCCCGAACGCATCATCATCGGCCGGGTAAAAACCGTTCAGGCCGATCTGGACGCGGCTTTTATTGATATTGGTGAAGCGCGGGAGGCCTTGTTGCCGGCCCGCGATGCGGCGGCCAAACGCGGCACGCCGATTTCCCGCGCGGTGCATGAGGGCGAGAACGTGATGGTCCAGGTCAAGCGTGAGGCCGAGGGCGAAAAGGGCGCCAGGGTTAGCGCCCGGTTGCGGTTGACGGGCAAGGCGTTGGTTTTTCTGCCCCTGGGCCATGACGCCGAACTGTCAAGCCGGATCAAGGACCCGGATCAACGCCAGCGCCTGCAGACTTTGGCCGGGACCCTGCGGGACCGCCATGGCGGCGGCTTGATCCTGCGCAGCGGCGCGGTGAAATATGACGATGCCGCCCTGGAGGGGGAGGCCGGTGAGCTTTGCCGGTGCTGGCAGGCCATTCAAACCGCCGCCGCTTCGGCCAAGGTGCCGCTGTTGCTGGATTTGGGCGACGATCCCATGGCCGCCATCTTGCGTGAACATGCGGGCCCTTCGTTGCGGCGTATCCGGGTTGCTGACAGCGCCCTGGCCAGCGAACTGCAGGCGGTCTGGAGCGAGGGGCGGCCGGCGATCAAGATGCATGATGGGGCTGGACCGTTGTTTGGCGAATACGACCTGGAGGCGCAGATTGAAACCGCGCTGGCCACTGTTGTCGCCCTGCCTTCGGGCGGCCGTATCATCATAGAGCACACCCAGGCGTTGACGGCGGTGGATGTGGATTCCGGCCAAAGTGCCAATGCCAGCGGTGCCGGCGATCCGGGCCGTTTGGCGCGGGAAACCAACACCGAGGCGGCCCGGGAGATCGCCCGCCAATTGCGCCTGCGCGAAATCGGCGGGCGGGTTGTGATTGACTTCATCCCCATGCGGGGCAAGGGAGAGGTTGCGGCTTTATTGAAAAAATTTCAGGGCTTTTTGGATGACGACCCCGGCGGCGTGCATTTGGGCCGGATGTCGGAGCTGGGCTTGGTGGAGCTGACCCGGCGGCGCCGGCAACCGGCCCTGGTGCAACGTCTGGGAGAAATTTGTACCCCATGCGCGGGCAGCGGTCTGCGGCCGACGGTCCGTTATGTGGCCGACAATCTGTTACAGCGTATTCTGCGCGAAAGCCATGCGGCCAAGGGCCGGGCCCTGGATGTGCGCGCGGCGGTGGCGGTGGTGGCGGATCTGGGCGGTCAAAAAGGCGAAGTTTTGATTGATTTGGATAGAGAACGCGGTTGCCGCGTACGGCTTACCGCGGATCCGGCCTTGGCTTTGGAAGAATTCGAGGTTACGACTATCTGATGATTATCAAGATGCCCGCGCCGAAAAAGACGCAGCGGAAAATCCGGCCCTGCGCCAACTGCGGCAAGGACGCGGTGGCGGAATACAAGCCGTTTTGCTCCCGCCGCTGCGCCGATATGGACCTGGGCCGCTGGTTCAACGAAAGCTATAGGGTCCCCGCCGTCGAACCACCCGATGAGTGGAGCGAAGAAGACTAACTAATCACCAAACGCCCCGGCCGATGAACGTCGTCGGCCGGGGCGCGTGGTAAGCTCGAAGTTTGCTTGCGGTCTAGGCGGCCCGGATCTCGTCCAGGAAGTTGGTGACCGCGTTGTTAAGTTGATCGGCCTGTCCGGCGAGCTCTTGCGAGGCGGCCTGCACCTGGGTCGATGCGGTGCCGGTCTCCTTGCTCGCCTCGCTGACCGAGGCAATATTTTCGTTGACCGCCTGGGTGCCTTGGGAGGCCTCCTCCACATTGCGCGTGATCTCCTGGGTCGCCGCCGACTGCTCTTCCACGGCGGAGGAGACGGAGGTGGCGATCTCGTTGATCTTGCCAATGGTATCGGTAATGCCGCTCAAGGCATTGATCGCGGAGGTGGTTTCCTGCTGCATGGAGGTGATCTGCGAGCCGATCTCCTCCGTCGCCTTGGCTGTCTGATTGGCCAGGTTCTTGACTTCGCTGGCCACCACCGCGAAGCCCTTGCCGGCTTCACCGGCGCGGGCGGCCTCGATAGTCGCGTTCAGGGCCAACAAGTTGGTCTGGGAGGCGATATCGTTGATCATATCGACCACATCGCCGATCTTCTGTGCCGCCTCGTTCAGTCCGGCCACCGATTGGTTGGTGTTCTCGGCCTGAACCACGGCCTCCTCGGTAATGCGCGAGGATTCCAGCACCTGCCGGGAAATCTCCGTGATCGAGGAGGAAAGTTCTTCCGAGGCCGCGGCCACGGTCTGCACATTGGCGCTGGCCTGTGCCGAGGCGGAGGCAACGGCCGAAGCCTCGTTCAGGGAGCGTTCAGCGACTTCTGACATCGCGGTCGCGGTGGCATCCAGTTCGGTGGTTGACGAGGTGACGCCTTTCAGGACATCGCCGACGTTGGCTTCGAACCTGTCAGCCAGATCGACCATGGCCTGTTTCTTCTCCTGCTCGGCCCTGATCTCGGCTTCCTTGGCCGCTGCCTCCAGGCGCCTGGTCTCCAAGGCATTCTCCTTGAAGACCACGACCGTGCCGGCCATGTCACCGACCTCGTCGCGGTAGTTTTGCGCCGGGATCTCGAGCTCAAGGTCGCCACCGGCCAGACGTTGCATAACCTGGGTCATCATAACAATCGGTTTGGATATGCAGTTGCCCAGGAACCAGGATAGCGCAACCCCCAGAACCAGAGCGCCGATGGAGAGGATAATCATCTCCAACTCACCGTTCTGGATCGAAGTTCTGGTTTCCGCTTTGACCTTGGCCGCTTCGGCGTGCACCAGGGCGACAATCTTTTCGGCATCCTTGATCAACTCTTCGGCCGCTTCCGCCATTTCATGATGCATCAGGTTGGCGATTTCGTGTTCGTCCTCGACCACCTTTTCAAAGGCCTTAATGTACGTATCGAACTCCTTGTTCAACTCCGCGTATAGAGTTTTTTCTTCGTCCGTGCGTAGGGTGTTGCCCAGGGCCTTCATGGCGGCGTGCACCTCGTCAAATTCGTGATGCACCTTTTGCGTGAAGCTGTCGTCCTTCCGGCCAATCATGATGTTGGCATAGACTTCGGCTTCCAGGCCGTGCTCGCGTGCAACGCTGATATAAACGGCGGCGTCGGAGTTGCCTTCCTGAACCACTTCCTCCAGCATCTTGTCCAGATTTTGGATGAACAGATCGCCGACCGGATCCAGCACCTCGTGGATCAGTTTTTCGAACTCCACATCCAGTTTGACGACCTTTTCAAAGTCCTTGGTGTAGATTTCGAAATCCTTGCTGATTTCACCCATCAGCTCCACTTGTTCCGGATCCTTGAACAATTTCTGGGCGTCGGCGATTTCCGTCCGCAGTTTGGCGGCGATTTCGCGTGCCTTTTTGGCGTCCTCGATGTTGGAGGTGGCGGCGAATTCGCGGACGAAGATTTCCATCTCAAAGAAATGGGACTCGACCGAGGCAGCGGCTTCAGCCTCCTCGACCTGATGGCTGTACAGTTCCATTTCGTGACCAACGGTCGCCAAATTGTAATAGCCCAACCCGGCGACCACGCACAAAATCACTAAAACTATGGCGGAGCCCGTGAATATCTTGGTCTTAATCTTGATATTGTTGATCAAGCTTGCCCTTTTTGCTTCGTTATCGATGCTCATAGCTGCTTTCCTTAGGTCTCTCGAATTTCTCTCTGAATTTCAGATGGATTTTCTGGCTAGCCGCTCTTCAGCAGCAATCTACGATGCAGGCCCTGCAACGGACGTGCGTTCATGTCGAACAGACCGGCGAATTGGCCAACCTGTGCGGACGAGGCCTGCACGGGCTGGGAGAACACCGACCAGATGACTTTTTCCGAACAGGGCGGTGTGGTCAGCGAGCCGAGATAGCGGAAATAGTTCCGATCGACGGGTAGCAGTTTGACCGGATCGATTTTTACCGACGAGACTTTCTTCTCGGGCCCGGCACTAGGCGGCATATGCTGCCAGACCGGGGCCAGGACGTTGTTCTCGCCGCCCGGTTCGATGAAGACACCCAGCACCGCCAGCATGCCGGCATCGTTGATGTGAACAAAATGCGCTTCCATATCGAAGCGCCGGCCGTCCATGGCGTGCTCGGAGGGGTGATGGAAATGGAATTGCAACAGGCGGAACTTGTCGCCGTCCAGCATCATGGTGCTGCCCGGATCGGTGTTGCATTGAATGGTGTGGCCGTTGTTGACGACCCGCAGGGTGGTCGGCTTGTAATCGACCGAGATTTGCCCTGGCGAGGCCGGGATTGCCTGGCGAAGATCAACGGGGGACTGCTGAAAGCCCAGGGAACAAACCTTGTTGCCAGCGTTCAAATCGCCCCAGTGCTGCGGGCCTGTGTCGCCGCCATAGGTCCAATGGGCGGCGTCATGGCCGCCACTCTTAGCCGCCTTGGCCGCGCCGTGGCCGGCTTCTGTCTTGCCTGACGCCAGTGCCGAGGCAACCGACATGCAGGTCGGGCAGGCGGCGGCCGCGCTGGCCATGTATTTCAATACCGATCTGCGGCTGAATGGTGCATTGCTTGGATTCTTGGACATTGCTTTGTCTTCCAATATGTTTCGCGTGCAAAGTCTTGAAACTTTGTTCGGGATGCCGGTCGTTTGCCGGGTGTTCCGTCCTGCGAAACAGCAAGACGGCGATGGCGGCCGGCCCTGAGTTGGCGATAACATTAGCGAAGATAACTTAAGCAATAGTTAGCCAAAAGTAATAATAGCGTTGCATATACTTAATTTTAAGTATTAAATCTATTACATTCTTATTATAAGGGTATTATCTCGAGAAAAATATAAATGAGAAAAATGTAATATTCTAAAATACTTATGATGACTTAAAATAGGAAACGTAACGGTTCCATAATCCAATGTAATTTCCGAGACAATGAGAAAAATTAAACTATAAGATATGATATTTGGAATTATTCGATTTTTATAGGCGATTCATATCTTGATCGCTGATAAGGCGTGGAATTCGCCGAAATTTGCTTCAAAAACGCATTAAGTGATCGATCAAATTCCGAAAATTCATACGACAAAGGTAATAGATTTCCGCGAACGGCGGCCCTGTAAATCGGCTAAACCAGCCATGGGAAAGCATGCATTGAATGCAAGCTACGGCGTTTTACGGAAAAATTCGGGGCGGCCGCGAACCGGCTCCAACAATGACCAGTCGCCCTGGTCAACGTCATAGCCCGCCGGATGGGGCGCCCGCGCCTCCATGTCGAGCGAGCTCATGACGCGATCATCGCGGTAGTAACATTGCACCGTGAGCATGGCCAAAAGGCCGGCTTCATCCGGGTATGCGTGGCGAAACGTCTCGACAGCGCCGGTTAGCAAATGTCCCTCGGGCGCGAGGCCGGCGAAATCCTTGCCCTGGCTTTCCCGTGCAACCTCGTCAAGAGCCGAAAGCGCGGCCTCGACCGCGTCACGGCGCAATTGCGCCGCGGCCAGGATATTAGCGAAAATCACCGGGTCATTGGCGCTTGGCAGGCCATCCTCGGTACTGGCTGGAATGATCATATCCACGACCCATCGCAGGCTCTGCGTCTGCGCATCGGTGAACGATGTTTCTGTCGTATTCATGCAGCGTCCTCAGTCAAAAAGGTTGGCCAGGCGTTGTTTCATCTGCTCGGCCACATAAAGCGCCAGGGCCTGAATGGTGCGGGTCGGGTTGACCCCGGCGGAGGTCACGAAAATGCTGCCGTCCACAATGAATAAATTCTTAACGTCGTGGCTACGGCCCCATTCGTTGACCACCGAGGTCTTGGGCTCCGTACCCATGCGCGCGGTACCCAACAGATGCCAGCCGCCGTTGCTTATGGGTGCTTCGGAATAGATCTCCTTGGCGCCCGCCGCCTGCAGCACCTCCGTGCCCTTGGCGATGGCGTGATCCATCATTTTCAGGCTGTTGTCGCTCATGGTGTAGTCGATTTTGGGGGCCGGTATGCCGTCGCTATCCTTGAGGTCCGGGTGCAGGGTTACCTGGTTATGCTCTTCGGGCAGGTCTTCACAGGCCGCGACCATGCCGGCGGTGTGTTTGAACAATTCGCGGAACGCCTGGTGGTGGCCGGCGCCCCATGGGATTCTGCCGCGCTGCAGTCCCGTCAGGGCGGCCGCCACGGGCGCCTGGCCGCGAAAAATCTCAAAGGTATAGCCGCGCACGAAGTCCCGCGAGGCATCGGTCTCGTAAAACTCCTGGCTGCGGAAGATCTTGGTCGGGCCCTTGTAGCCGTCCAGTTCCTCATCGAAAACGCCCATGATCGAGGCATAGGGATGGAACATCAGGTTCTTGCCGACCAGGCCGCTGCTGTTGGCCAGGCCGTCGGGATGGGCGGCGGACTTTGAATTCAACAGGATACGCGGGGTGCCGACGCCGTTGCAGGCCAGCACCACGACGTGGGCGCGCAACTCGTGCTCGGCCCCGTGACCGTCGTAATAGATCACGCCCGTGGCCATGCCGCTATCATCCACGGTGATCTCGCGCACCCGGCAGCGGGTCCGCAGTTCCACCCCGGCGCGGATCGCATGCGGCCAATAGGTGATGTCGGTGCTGGCCTTGGCGCCCTGGACGCAGCCGGAAGCGCAGGCGCCCAGATTGATGCATTTGTCCCGCCCGTCGTGGGGCTGGGTGGCGATCGCTACGTCCGAGGGCCACCAATGCCAGTTCAACTTGTTGAAACCCTTGGCCAGGGTCTCGCCGGATTTACCCAGAGGCAGGGGCGGCATGCGTTCGGCATTGTCGCTGGGATACGCGGGATCGCCGGCCAGGCCGGAAATGCCCATCATGTGGTCGTTCTCGGCGTAATGGGGCGCCAGCGTGTTGTAGTCGATGGGCCAGTCATCAGCCACGCCGTCAAGGCTTTTGACGCGGAAGTCCGAGGGGTGAAAGCGGGGGAAGTGCGCGGCATAAAGAACGGTGCCGCCGCCGACGCCGTTGAAATTGACCACCTTGATGGGTGAATTGGTTTCGGCGATGGGATAGTCCGAGGGGCGTTGGCGCTGATTGGGCGAGGTGGAGAAATCGCTTTGCCGCCGCGCCTCCCAGTCCCGCCCGGCGGCGGGATAATTCAGCGGGTTCGGCATCGCGCCCTGTTCCAGGCAGACGATCTTCATGCGCGTGTCCGCCAGGCTCCACGCCATCGCGGCACCCGAGGCGCCGGCACCGATGATCAATACATCGACCGGGTCGTCGGTCGCCGCGGCTGATGGCTGGCTGTTCATGACGGCTCCGGACGTTTCATATACTGGGAAATTTTAGCAAATGAAGCGGCATCATCAACAAAGTTATAGCTGCCGGCCTGAATTTCCGCCGCCGCCGCCATGAAGGCGCCCAATGCGGCCCGTGCCAGGACACCGCCAAGGGAGATGCGGCGGACGCCCACGGCGGCCAGTTGCGCCGTGGTCATCCCGCTGCCTGTCAGGCCCATGACAACGTTGACCGGTTTGCCGACTGATTGACAGACCGTGCGGACGGCCTCCAGGCTGGGCAGACCAGGGGCGTAAAGTACATCCGCCCCCGCTGCCTCGAAAGCCTGTAGCCGCCTGATGGTGTCATCCAGATCGGGATTGCCGCGAATGAAGTTTTCCGACCTGGCCGTCAGGGCAAAGGGAAAATCCTGCGCCCGCGCGGCCGCCACCGCCGCCTCGACCTTCTCCACCGCCAGGCCAAAGTCGACGATGGCGCTATTGGAATAGTCCTCGATGGAGGCGCCCACCAGGCCGGTGCCGGCGGCCAGCCGAATGGTCTCCGCCGCCGCTTCCGGCGTATCGCCGTAGCCATCCTCCAGATCAGCGGAAACAGGCAGCCCGGTGGCGGCGACGATCTCGGCGGCATGGGCCAGCATTTCGTCCCGGCCGATGATGCCGTCGGTGCAGCCTCTGCTGAAGGCATAGCCGGCGGATGTGGTGGCCAAGGCCTTGAAGCCCATGCCGGTCAGGATTTGCGTCGTTCCTATGTCCCATGGATTAGGAATAACGAAGATTTCCGGTCCCGCGTGCAGCGAGGCAAAAGTTTTCGCCTTGTCCAATTGTTCCTGGTTCATGCCGTGCTCCCGTTTTTCGCATTGTTGATGTGGGCCGCCGCCGACTGCCCTGCCAGGCGCCCCAGGTTGACTGCCGTTAGCAGGCCGTTACCGGAAAGATAGCCCCACACCTGGCTGCCCGATACCCCGCAGGCCGCCCCGCCGCCGGCAAACAGGTTCGGCAAGGCGCTGCCGTCGGGGCGCAGAACCCTGGCCCCGGCGTCGATCGCCAGACCGCCCTGGGTATGAAACAGCGCGCCGGTGACCTTGATGGCATGATAGGGCGCGCGCAGGGCCGGCTGGGTGGTGAAATCGCGCCCGAAGGGATCGTGTGCCGTGCCCCCCGCATATGCCTCCGTCTCGGCCAAGGTTTGGCGCAGGGCCGCTGGCGGTACAGCAATGGTTTGGGCCAGGGCGGCAAGATTGGCGCCATGACGCAGAGCGCCCGCTACCTCGGCCGCCTTAAACTCCTCGAACTCGTGACCCAGATCCAGCAGGCGGTCGTCAAAGATCAACCAGGCCAGCCGGTCCGGCTGCGCCAGGACATCGACGGCTTGCTCGGAATAACCCCGATGTTCGTTGGAGAAACGCTGACCCAGTGTATTGATCTGAATGCCGCCGTTCATCATCAAGGCCCAGGTAATCAGAATGCCATGCGGCGTGGCGACGGAACCATGGCCCTGATACGCCGTCATGTGCCCGATCTCGGCGCCCAGGTCTTGGCCCCAGTTGACCGCATCGCCTTGATTGCCGGGATGGCCGAAATACTCGGCCGAGGCCATTTCGGGGATATGTTCGCACACCATCGCCTTGTTGCCGCCATAGCCGTTGCAGGCCAGGATCATCGCCTGGCAGCCGATTTCCTCCCGCTTACCGTCCGGCCGCTGCACGACCAGGCCGGCAACCCGGCCATCGGCCTCGGCGATCAGGTCGGTGACGGTGGCGTTGGTCATGATATCTATGCCGGCAGCTTCCGTGGCGCGCAACAGACTGGCCATCAGGTCGGCGCCCTGGCGCGAGGGCGGCGCATGCATGCGCAGGGCCGAGAACCCCGGATAGAGAAAACCACCCACCAGGGTCAGCTCGACATCATGTTCCGCGGCCAGCCATTCCACCGTCGGGCCGGAGGCGGTGGCGACGGCGCGGACGACCTGGTCATTGGCCTGGCCCTTGGCCTTGGCTTGAATGTCCTGGATCAACATCTCGGCATTGTCTTCGACGCCCTGTTCGCGCTGCATAATGGTGCCGCAAGCCGGGATCATGCCCGATGAAAGCCCGGTGGAACCGCTTGGCGTTGCGTCCCGTTCCAGCACCAGCGCGGCGATGCCCGCATCGGCCAAGGTTAACGCGGCGACCAGGCCGCATGCGCCGCCGCCGATTACGGCAACCGGAACCTCGGCCTCGAAGGTTTTGCCGTCCGCCACCGTGATGATCATGATGTGCCCCTTCCGACTTCCGCAACCAACGCAAAATACTGCCACTATTCCATGGGCCATGGGGAATATAGTTTCGTCTCGCCGCGTTGGGCTGCGCTGCATTCGCCACTTGTGATATTATGGCAACGAAAGGTATAATATTAGGGGGAAGTAATTTTACCGGATACATGGCGGGTTAGTGGCGATGGGGAGCGGTGCCGAAAACAAGCGGCCATTTACTCGACTACTTGGCGTCGAGTCCGATCATGGGCCGGTTCATACGCCTGACAATGAGATCCTTCAGTCCGGTTTGCGGGTGTGGGATGAGCTGCGCGGCGAGCGGCGGATGCCGGCGCCACATGATGTTGACCCTCTTCGCATTCCGCCCTTGGCTTTGTCACATATCACGCTCGTGGATATTGAGCGGGAGCCGGAGTTCAGGTTTCGATGGCGTTTGATAGGTACGCACATAACCTCGGCGCTAGGCCGGGATATGACCGGACGTTATTGGGATGAAATCTATGATGCCGACGTTTTGGAGACGATCGAGAAAGCGCCGCGCCGGGTCATTGCGACAGGGCAGCCGGTGCAATCCCTGGAAACCGCGTTCTTAATCGAAAAGCTGTTTCTGCGGTCGGAATCCATAAGTTTTCCGCTATCGGGCAATGGCGAGGATGTTGACCGCATCCTATCCTTTGTCGTCTTTGCCTCTGGCTAGAATTTAATCACCGTCTTCGAAATTGCCGGCATCATAGCGCGCGCCGTTGGCCAGCATTTCCGGGGTACCGATCAGGGCATTCATTTCGTCAAAACCGATCATCTGGCTTCTGAAGGGCGCGGTATCGCCGTGGCTGCGCAGCGAGGCGAAATAGCGGCCCATCATATGACCCACGGCACGGGCCAGGCCGCCCGGGAAAATCACCAGGGAATAGCCGATCTCCTGTAATTCCGCCGCTGGCAGGATCGGTGTCTTGCCGCCCTCGACCATATTGGCCAGCAAGGGCGTTTGATCGCCCAGGCGGGCGGTGACGACGCGCATCTCGTCCACATCACGGGGCGCTTCCACGAACAGAATATCCGCGCCCGCCTCGCGGTAACGCTCGGCCCGCGTCAGGGCGGCATCCAGGCCTTCAACGGCGATGGCGTCCGTGCGCGCCATGATCAGGGTATCGGCACTGGCCCTGGCATCCCGCGCCGCCTTGATCTTGCCCATCATCTCGGCCGCCGAGACCAGGGTCTTACCGGCCAGATGACCACAGCGTTTGGGCAGGCTCTGATCCTCCAACTGGATCACATTGGCACCATTGCGTTCGAACAGCTTCACCGTGCGGATCACGTTCAGGGCATTGCCATAGCCGGTGTCGGCGTCGACGATCAGGGGCACATCAACCCGCTCGCCGATGGCCGAGAGCACATTGGCGACCTCGTCCATGCCGACCAGGCCCAGGTCCGGCCGGCCATACCGGGTATAGGCAATGGAGGCACCGGAGATATAGGCCGCTGGAAAGCCGGCGCGCTCCACCATCAAGGCGCCGAAGGCATCATAGATACCCGGCGCCACGACAATTTCCGGGCCTTGTAGTTGTTCGCGTAGACTGGCGCTGTTCTGCATGACGGCTGATCTCTCCTGGGCTGGATTTGCTTCATGGTTTTTAGAATAGGACGGAAAAGGTCGGGTGACATGGAAAAACCGTGCCTGATGCCGGCTGCCGATTGACTCCAATTCGCGCTTGGGACAAGCTGACATTTGTCAGTCTTTGCTCATTTGCATGAGCTTGCGGGACAATGCCAGATAGGAATGCCGCCGCCATGCGTGAACCTCTTCGCAACAATGCCGATGCCAGAGCTCTGGAACAGACCCCGTTGCGGGATTTGTTGACCGCGGACAACGCCTTTGACGCGATCCGCCAGCGCGCCGAAGCGGACCCGGATAACATCGCGCTGAAATTCCTGGTGCCGGGCGAGGTTGAGGCGCCGCCCCGCGATGTCAGTTATGGTCAGTTCATGGCCGGTTGTTATCGGACGGCCAATATGCTGCACGACCATGACCTGGGTCCGGGCGATGTGGTGTCTTTCCTGTTGCCGCTGTGTGAAGAGGCCTATTGCACCATCGTTGGCGGCGAGGCGGCGGGCATCGTCAATGCGGTCAATCCCATGTTGGAGGATTGGCAGATCATCAAGATCCTACAGGCCGCGAATACCAAGATCCTGATTGCCGCCGGCCCCGAAATGGCGCCGGAGATCTGGGCCAAGGTCGCGGCGCTGCGCACCGCGTTGCCCGAATTGACCGTGACGTTCCAGGTCGGCGGCGGGGCTGAATTGGTTGATGGCGTGAAATCCTTTGGCGCCACTCAGGCCGGCTATCCCGATGATCATTTAGTCTCGGGCCGGCAAATTCAGCCAGGCGAAATCGCCTCCTATTTCCATACCGGCGGCACCACGGGCACGCCAAAGCTGGCCCAGCATACCCACTACATGCAGGCGACGCAGATCTGGAGCACGGGCCAGGCCATTGGTTACGGTCCCGGCGACAGCCTGACCACGGGCCTGCCTTTGTTTCACATCGGCGGCTCCATCGTTTGCGGCCTGGTGCCCTTGGCTCATGGCACGACCTTGGTGGTGGTCAGTCCGGCCGGTTTTCGCGATCCTTCAACCGTGCGCGATATGTGGCGTTTGGTGGAGCAGCACCGGATCACCATATTGGGTACGGTACCGACGGTGTTTGGCGCTTTGTTGAACAGTCCCGTGGGTGAGACCGATATCTCTTCCATCCGCCACGGTTTTACGGGCGGTGCGCCGTTGCCGACCGAAGTGGGCCGTGCCCTGATCAAAACCATGGGCAAGCCGCTGCTGGAAGGCTACGGCATGACCGAGACCACATCCTTTGTCACCATGCTGCCCCGAAACGGCCCACCCGCCGTGGGCAGCGCCGGCATTGTCGTGCCCCATTGCAAGGTCAAAACGGCTATACTGGACGATGCTGGCAATGTCTTGCGTGATTGCGCCGTGGACGAGATCGGTGTCGTGCTGATGGGCGGGCCGGGCGTAACGCCGGGCTATGTTCAGACGCAATACAATGCCGGCGCCCTGTTGGCGGACGGCTGGTTGAATTCCGGCGATCTTGGCCGTTTCGACAGTGCTGGATTGCTGTGGCTGACCGGGCGGGCCAAGGATCTGATTATCCGGGGCGGCCATAATATCGACCCGGCGGTCATCGAGGAGACCTTGCACCAACACCCAAGCGTGGAACTGGCGGCTGCGGTGGGTAAACCAGATGCCTATGCCGGCGAGCTGCCTATCGCCTATGTGCAGCTGAAACCCGGCGCCGAGGCCAGCGTCGAAGAACTGCAAGCCTTCGCACGGGAACGGATTCCCGAGCGTGCCGCCAATCCGGTAAATCTATTCCTGCTTGATGTGATGCCGCAAACCGCCGTGGGCAAAATTTTCAAGCCAGCCCTGCGCTGGGACGCCATTGAACGGGTGTTTTCGGAGCTGCTGGCCCCGGCGGCGGCGGCAGCCGGTGCCGAGATCGCCGTTGCTGCCGGAGTAAGTGATGTTCACGGCACGTTGGTCACAGTTGACTTGACAATTGATAAGAATAAAAAAGATTTTATCAAGAAAATCTATGAAATATTGTCGCCATTTACTATTAATTATGAGATTAAAGATTAATTATATTTCTATAACACCTAATGCATAGGAGGCGTGTGACCTGATTTAACGATTTTTTCAGGAAATTTGCCTAAGTTTGCTCTGGTAAGACTAAGGTGGGGGGCAAACGGTGCGTATCGCACGTAGAGAGAATTACACATCACGAGCCGCCGGGCTCCAGCAAAGTCTGGGCGCGCTGGCGGCGATGGCCACGCACCGCTGGCCGGTTTGTGGTGCGGGTTGCCCTAGTGACATCGCGCAAAATTGCCACCGTAATTGCCCTGATGTTCCCGTGGCGCTGTCAGATGCGCCGGAGGAATATCCCCTGGAGACGGTGATCGCGCCCCTGGTCTATGAAATGCGGCGGCTGGACGGTATTTACCCCTGTTGGTCTTGCGAAGGCCACGAAAGGTTTGGCGATTTGTGGAAGCTGCCACAGGTTTGGTTTTATGCGAAACGCCAAATCCATGTGCGTGTGCTGTCGGATGTGTTGACCGCGGCAAATCTTAAGGGTGGGTTGGACGTCGAGTGGGAGGTCGTGGTGACCTATTCCGATTCGGACAATCCCGAAACCACCTATGCCTTGCGGCCGAAACAGAATCAGATGGATTTGTCGCTGAAGGCCTTGCAGGCGGATGTGCAAAGTTTGGCGGCGGGCGTGGTCGAGCTATGCCAGGCGCGCGCGAAAGCCTTACAGAACCAGGGCGCCTGATCCGCCAATAATATTTGAGCTTCTATTTTTGTTGGACCTGCTGGAACGATGCCTCCAGGATAGCGGCGTGCGTCCGTCCCTAATCTGTTCTCGATCGGCAAACTAGAGAGGCCTTTAAATGCAGAATTTTGATGTCGATGTCTCGGCCCTGGCAGCGGAGATCTATGGCCTGATCCTGGCCTACGGCCTTGATATACTGGGCGCCATTGTCATTCTGTTTGCCGGCTGGTGGATCGCCGGCATGGTGGAACGCGCCGTGGGCCGCGCCCTGGGCCGGGTGCCGCGCATGGACGAAACCTTGCGGCCGTTTCTTGGCTCGCTTGCGCGTTATGGCATTCTCGCGGTCACGATCGTTGCCGTGCTGTCCCAATTCGGCGTCGAGACCACCTCGATTATTGCGGTTCTGGGTGCCGCCGGCCTGGCCATCGGCCTTGCCCTGCAAGGCACCCTGCAGAATATCGCGGCTGGCGTCATGTTGCTGTTTTTGCGCCCTTTCAAGGTCGGCGATTTTATCGATGCCGGCGGCGTCTCCGGTACGGTCAACAGCATTGGCCTGTTTACTTCCGAGATGACGACTTTTGATGGGATCTATCTTTGCGTGCCGAACGGCCAGCTGTGGAATACCGCGATCACGAATTTCTCCCGCAATACGACGCGGCGTTTGGATATTGTCATTGGCATCGGCTATGGCGATGATATTGATCAGGGGTTGGCCATTTTGCTGGCCTTGATGACGGAGGATCCGCGCACTCTGGATGATCCCGAACCGCAAACCATGGTCACGGCGTTGGGCGCGTCATCGGTTGATATCAATATGCGCTGCTGGATTGAATCCGGTGATTTCTGGTCTTTGCAGTTCGATCTGCACAAAGCCGCCAAGGAGGCGTTGGACAAGGCCGGAATTTCAATACCCTATCCGCAACAGGATGTGCATATGCACCAGGTTGGAGGAGCGGACGACTAGAGCAATTTTCAAATAATCGCGCTTGCTCTCGCGACTTAGGTAATTGGTTCAATTGCTCTATTCTAAAGAGTCCGAGCGCATTTTCTTCGAATGCGCTCTAATCCTGATTGAGGCGCTGTTCGAAATCCAACTGGATCAGGCGTAGTTCCTCGATCGCGGCGCGGATGTCGGAGCTGTCGATAATATTCACTTCCACGCGGTCACCGGCGAGATATAGACGCTGACGCTGCGAGATATGTTCTTCCGAACGGAAATCCTGGACCTGATAGATCTTTACCGGGCGGACAAAACCCTTGGGCATGATCTGGTCGATTTCATGGCAATCGATATATTCGCTGACCAGGCTGTGGGTGGTCTCGTCAATCAGGATATGATCGGGCTCGGCCATCGCCTGCAAGCGCGCGGCCAGGTTCACCGGACTGCCGAGGACGGTATAATCCAGGCGCTGTTCCGAACCGAAATTGCCAACCGTGCAATAACCAGTGGTCACGCCCATGCGCACATGCAGGCCACGGGGGACACCTTGTTTTTGCCAGTATTTCTGTAACTCCTTAACGCGCATTTGCATGCGGATCGCCATTTCCAGACACTTTAGGGCGTCTTCGGTATCGCCCTCGCTCTCCGGATCGCCAAAGAAAACCAAAATGGCGTCGCCGATGAATTTGTCGATGGTGCCGCCGCATTCAAGGGCGATGGAGGCCATTTCCGAGAGATAGGAATTAATCACCAGTGCCAGGCGCTCGGGCTCCAGGGTATCGCTCAGATCCGTGAATTGAACGATGTCGGAGAAGAAGACAGTCAGGTTTTTCCGCGCGTGTGTCGTAACCTGTCCGGGCGTCTCCGAAAAAATACTCTGATAAATCTGTGGAGAGAGATACTTTGCCAGCTTGGTCGCCAGATCTTCCAACTGCCGGCTTTTCTCCTCGATAACCTCCCGGTCACGCAGCTTTTGCTCCAAAAGCTGTTCCCGCTCCTTTCTCAGATTCCACTCTGCCGTGCGGTCCACGAACTGGCCCTGTATACCGTTGAGGTAGGAAAACGCGTCGTCGTTGGTGCGCGTAGAGAGCAGGGAAAATACCCGGTCCTCCCCCTCGATGGTAATATGGACCTCGGGGATCAGGATGAAGCCCTTGTGGGCAATGTTCTCGACGAACTCTTCGATCTGTGCGCCGGGCACGCCCAGCTGTTCGAGGACGTGGGGAAAATAGATATTGGTGACATTGCCGAGGATCGGAAAAAAGCTCTCGAAATTCTCGTTGACCTTTTGCACCTCCAACTTGTCGTTGGCGAAATAGGCCGCAGTGATGGCATTCCTGAAATTAAAAAAGCTCAGATCGACGATATTAGGCTGGTTGAAGAAGTCCTCGATCTTCATCCGCCGATGTTCCGGTGCTGATTTTTTAGCTGTCTTGATCCCGCTGCCATTGCGCCCGTTTCCCCATGATCGCTCCCCAGGTGGTGACACAATACGGCACGCAATAGGTCAACACCACTTTCAACAGCGGGGGCGCGCCCCCGGCCAAAATAATATCGCCATGATTAATCATTGTCAGAATAGTCCCAACGACCAACGCCGTGAAGAAAGCCTTCTTCGGTGTTTTGTCGCCAAAAATCATCTGTGATAAAGGCGGCTCGGACATCTGATTTACGGTTTGTGACATAGTTCGACTCATATTCCAGCAGCTAAAGTTCTGATTCGAGATAATGGCCTACTTTTGCCTGGCAATCCATCCACCATGGATCACGATTTGGCGGGTACGCTATGGCGCCTTGTATGGCACAAGCTTCCAAACCTTACCGGTATTACCCACGGGAATGCCGTATGCGGTGGTCAGCAGATAGAGCTCGCCATTGCCGTCTTCGCTCAAACTATGCAGGCGCACATCCAGTTGCCGCAATCGGGCAATCGACCATAGCGCCCCCCATTGCGGCGCTGGCGTGGCGGCAAATAGTTGCCCCGAGGGCTTTTGAATGATCGAGCTGAAATCGCCGAAGACGAAGCGGCCATACAGTTCGGGTATGGCCTTGCCCCGGTATAGAAAGCCACCGATGTTCGCGGTACCCATGGGTTCCACATGTACCTTGGACCAGGGCCGCTTCACGGACCAGTTGGCGTATTCGATAATTGGATCGTGGATGCGCGCGCCCAGGGGGCCGTGGCGGGGACAGTCTTTCGGTGGATCAAAGGCGCGTTCGCGCAGATAACAGTGCCGCCCTTCGCGGGTCGCCCAGCCGTAATTGCCTTGGCGCTGCACCAGATAGACGGTCTCCCAAAAAGACTCGGCGACACCGCTGACGAAGATATCGCCATTGCCGATACGGTCGAACGAGATGCGGAAAGGATTGCGAAAGCCCCAGGCATAAATCTCGTCCCGTCCTTCCGCCTTGCCCTTGAACAGATTGGTCGCGGGAATGCCGTATCCAGGATGGCCACGGTTTACATCGATCCGCAGGATCTTGCCGTTCAGGCGTTTGGTGTCCTGGGCGTAGCGGTCGTAGTGGTGAAATTTCTTCGGGACCTTGAACGGATCTTCCGAGATTTTCTTGCTGTGTCGGAACTTGTCATTCTCGTCAATCTTGGCCGGAATATGGACATCGGGCACGCCATGGGCGCCGCCGCCGTCACCGACGCCGATATACAGATAGCCGTCTGGACCAAAGGCCAGGCCGCCGCCGTTATGCTTGCGGTTAACCCAATCCAGTTGCAACAACACCCGTTCCGAGGCCGGGTCGGCGCGATTGGCATTGTTGGCATCAATCCGGAATTCAGAGGTCCGCCATGTATAAGCGGTCTTGCCTTTGAAGGGCGAGTCCGGGCGCGGCTTGGCGCTGTAGTTCACATAGAACAGGCCGTTCTTGGCAAAATCCGGATGGAATGCCAGGGCGAGCAAGCCCCGTTCATCGAATGCTTTAAGCAGCGGCACGATCTTTTGGCGCAGATCCAGGAACGGCTCTTTGCCGAGCTTGCCGCCGGCGTCCAGGACATACGCCAGCCCCATCTGCTCGCCAATTATCCGGCGGCCGCTTCCATCTGGCGGTTCGACAAGAAAGATCGGCGCGTTCAAACCTTCCGCTATCAACTCCAATGAAACCTTGGCTGCGGTACCCGCCCGTCCGGGCAATGCCGCTTGTCCCATGAGGCTGAGCGTGAGCAGAACAAAGATGACGATCCGCAGCATTTCGACTTCCCCCAAAATAATGTTGCTCACAGTGTCCCGGCTGCGCTCTGCAAGATCAAGGATCTTTGCTATAAGCGTCGCAGGCGCGACGAAAAGGAATAAAACATGAGTGGTGAAAAAACTGGCGGCGGCGGGAAAAATCTTTCGCCCGAAACCTTAAGCGCCCAGGCCCTGGGCCGGGTCGATCCCGTCTCCAAGGCACTGATCCCATCCCTGCATCCCTCAACCACGTTTGAGCGGGATGCCGATGGCGGCTACAGCTCCGGTCGCGGCTATGCCCGACCGCACAATCCCACCTATGACGAGGCGGAGGATTTGCTGCAGGCGCTTGAGGGCGGGCATGATTGCCTGTTGTTCGCCTCTGGCATGGCGGCGGCCAATGCGGTTTTCCAATCCCTGCTGCCCGGCGATCATGTGGTCGCGCCAAAGATCATGTATTGGGCCCTGCGCAAATGGCTGGTGGATTTCGCTGTTTCCTGGGGCCTGGAAGTCGAATTTGTCGAGACCCAGGATCTCGATGCCCTGGCTGCCGCCATGCGGCCAGGCAAGACCAAGCTGGTCTGGCTGGAAACGCCGGCGAACCCTATGTGGACGATCACGGATATCAAGGCGGCGGCGGCGATAGCGCACGAAGCGGGCGCGCGTCTGGCGGTGGACAGCACCATCGCCTCGCCGGTGCTGACCCGGCCCATAGAGTTGGGGGCCGATCTGGTGGTGCATTCCGCCTCGAAATATCTGAACGGCCACAGCGATGTTCTGGCCGGCGCCATCGTGGGCGCCAGGGATGACGGTTTTTGGCAACGTATCCGGGCCTGGCGCCGGGACGGCGGCGCCATTTTGGGTACCTTGGAGGCCTGGTTGCTGCAGCGGGGCATGCGAACCTTGTTCATCCGTGTCGCCCGCGCCTCGGACAGTGCGATGACCGTTGCCAAGCACTTCGAAGGGCATGCCCGCATTTCTCACGTCCTATATCCAGGCCTGCCCGCTCATCCCGGCCATGATGTCGCCGCGCGCCAGATGCAGGGCGGCTATGGCGGCATGTTGTCCATGCGCATCAGGGGCGGGGAGGCGGCTGCCATGGCCCTTGCCGCGCAGTTAGAGGTTTTTAAGCGGGCAACGTCATTGGGCGGCGTCGAAAGCCTGGTCGAACACCGCGCCAGCATCGAGGGGCCGGCAACACCGGTGCCCAGCGATCTGCTACGCTTTTCCATCGGGCTGGAACATCCAGGCGACCTGATCGCGGATCTGGAACAGGCCTTGGACAGTCTGCCGGACGACATCAGCAATGACGCGCCGGAAGAAGCCGTCGATGAAACCGCGGCCTCGCCCGTTGAAGCCGTGCTGGAAAAGCATGTGCGTGCCATGGTCCGCGAACGCGGTGGAGACCTGCAGGTGCGGAACTTTAGGGATGGTGTCCTGGATTTGGCCATGCAGGGTTCGCCCGGTGCTTCCGTGCCGCTGGAAACAACCATCGGCAATACCATCCGCCACTACCTGCCGGAAGTGCGCCAGGTACGTATCGCCGCCGGGCAGGATCAGCCAAAGGCCAAGGATGCACAGGGCCTGCTGGACGATGTAATCAACCCCGCTATCGCGGCCCATGGCGGCAAGGTGGTTATTGATAGGCTGGAGGGCGGCACGTTGTTTCTGCGTTTCGAAGGTGGTTGTCAGGGCTGCGCCATGGTCGAATTGACCCTGCGCCAGGGCATCGAGCCGATCCTGACAAAGCATATCGCGGAGGTCGCGGCGGTGGTCGATGAAACCGATCACGCTGCCGGTGCGGCGCCGTATTTCAAGACCAAGAAATCCTGATCCCGTTTTAGCTCAGCTACCCGCGCACCAGATAGTCGCGCCAAATGTTGAAGTTCAGGCTGTCGCCTGCCGCTGCTTTCGGGCCCCAGACGTCCCGCGCCGCGAACCGAATGCCGTAGACCGCCTGCGGGCCGCGCGCCTTGGCTTCACTGTCGCCGCCCTCCACGGCGGGAAAAGTGAAATCACCCATGCGGCGGATGACGATGCCTTTTCTGCCGCGCAGGAATAGGGGCAGATGGGCATGACCGATGGGTTCAACATCGCGCACCAGCACCTGATCGCCGACGACAAAACCTTTGTTGGCACCTTGGCCTGCCTGCAGCTCGGCCAGCTTGGCGTCGAGTTCGTCACGGCTTAACAAACCCTTTTCCACCAGCAGGTTCTCGCAGGCGGTTTGCCACAGGGCGGCATAGTTGCGGTTGATGCTTTTGCCATCACCCGATAGCACGGCCTCCGCCGCCGCCGCTTCTGCTGCTGTTTGCGCGTAATGTCCGGGTGGCGCGATTTGGACACTGAATTTGTCGACCCATTCGGGCCAGTCGTAGTGTCCTTGTTCGTGCAGTTTCATGACCATGGCGATGCTGCGGGCGGCGGCCTGGTGGGCATATTTCTCGCCGTCATCGTCCCGGATCAATTGCGCCAGGTCCACCTCGTCCCGTACTTCGTTCATCACTCACCTCATTTGCCTTACTTAACGCTGTGGCCCTAGGCAGGTTGCAACTGGTAGTCCCATAGATTGAAGTTCACGCTGTGCTCCCCCTTGCCCCAGATGTCCGAGGCGGCGAACGATATGCAGTAGACGTGCTGCAGGATGTCGTTCTCATCGTGATCGTGATCGTGATCATGGTCATGTCCATGACCATGATCATGGCCGTGGCTGACCATCTCGGGAAACATGAACAGACCCTTGTCGCTCTCCACCACGCCCGTTATGCCGCGCAGATATAGCGGCAGATGGGTATGACCTTCCCGTTTGATCTCGCGCACCATGACCCGTTGGCCGGCAGCGAAACGGGGTGCCTCGCTCTCCGCCTTGGCGAACGCGGCAATCCGCGCCTCCAACTCGGCCTTGGGCACCAGACCCATGGCATCCAATAGCTGTTCGGCCGCCGCCTGCCACAAATGATAATAGTTGGCGCCATCACTTTCGCATTCCGCCAGAAAGCGGCTGTAATTCGCGCCGGACGTATCCGCTTCCGCCGCATCATCCGCCGGCGTCTCATCGCCGCCGAAATGACCTGGCGCCTGGATGTGATAGCCTAGATAGTCGTCCCATTCGGCCCAGTTGTAGTGGCCGTCATTGTACAGCGCCATCACCATGGCAAAAGTATGGGCCTGCCAGGGTTCGTCAAAGACAGGATCGCCCCGATCACGGGGCAGGGCAGCGCCGGCCTGTTGCGCGGGCACGGCCAGTTTCGGTACCGACAACATTTTACGCATTGTCGAGGTAATCTTCCCAAAGATCGATATTCAGGCAGTCCGTCGCCGGTGCTCCCGGGCCCCAAAGTTCCTGGGCATCGAAACGCACCGAGTAATTGTGCTGCGGCTGATCACCGTCACCCGCGACCCTGGCGTCGGGAAAATGGAAAATACCGTTGTCGCGCTCCACCACACCTTCCTTGCCGCGGACATAGCGGGGCAGGCGGGTGTGGCCGGCGGGGTTGATGTTGCGCGCCCTGACCCGGTCGCCGGGCTTGAACCTTGGCTCTATGTCCATTTTCAGGCGTACCGCGCCAGCCTTCTGGTACAGCCGGCTTACAACCTCGAGATCAACTTTTCGGCTCATGATGTTCCTCCGCGCAGATCAGCCAGCCGGGCATCGAACTCGGCCTGGGTGACGACGCCTTTTTCCACCATCAAAGTGATGCTGCCCTCCAACCAGCGTTCGTAATAGCTCGAAGTCAGATAGTAAGATGGTTCGATCCGCTCCATGGCATGGCGGAATTCATCCAGGCTGAAATGCATACCGGCCAGCAAGACGCGGGCCAGCGCCAGGGTGCGCCCTTCCCATTCCTCATGAAAAACCACATCGTCCGATGCCGTTTGGATCGGGCCCAGGCCATGCATGCCGCCCATGTCGTGTACGCCGTTCATGATTGGCTTCCTTTATATGCCGTGCGCAGATCAGTTATCCGGGCGTCGAATTCCGCCTGGCTGAACAGGCCTTTTTCAATCAACAATGTCAGGGTGCCTTCCAGCCAGTGCTCGTAATAGCTTGAGTCCAGGTAATGGGCCGGCGCCATGCGCTCAATGGCATAGCGGAATTCATCGACGCTGAATTGAAACCCGGCCATCGCCGCATTCACCATCCCCATGGTCCGCCGCTCCCACTCCTCGTGGAACTGTGGTTTATCCACCGCCTCGATGATCGAGCCGAAACCATGCATGCCGCCCATGTCATGTACGCCGTTCATCTTCGACCTCCCAAATGCGGGCCTTAACCAGGCGGCGCCACGTTGGTGACGCCGATCATGGAATCCCGCGTCACCAGTTTGGCCAGGGCCTCGGGGTCCATGCCGTCAGTGCCGGCCGGCCGTTCGGGCAGTACCATGTAACGCAGCTCTGCATTGCTGTCCCAAACCCGTACTTCAGCATCGGCACCGATCTCGGTACCGAATTCCGCCAATACGCCGCGCGGGTCGGATGCGGCGCGGGAGCGGAACGGCGCTGATTTGTACCAGACGGGAGGCAGCCCCAAGGTCGCCCAGGGGAAGCAGGAGCATAAGGTGCAGACCACCATGTTGTGAACCTCGGCGCTGTTTTCCACCACCACCATGTCCTCGCCCTGCACCGCCGCGAAACCCATGTCCGCAATGGCTCCGGTGCCGTCCTTTAACAGCCAGGCCTTGTACTCGGGATCGCTCCAGGCGCGCGCCACCACCTGCGCGCCGTTCCAGGGGCCGAGGCGGTTTTCGAACATGTCGATCAACTCGTCGATCGCGCTGCTTTCGACCAGGCCTTTTTCAAGCAATAGGGATTCCATTGCCTTGACCCTGAGGGCGACTTCTGAATCCGGTCCAGGTATGCCATTCGAGCTCATGCCGTATCCCTACGTTGTTTCTTATTTTCCGTGGAAGAAAACCATGCCACAGGCCAATTATGTTGGCAATGTCCGGTGGTCATCGGCTCAACATGGTATAAAATCGCAACAATCAATGCGGGGGAACAAGCATGACATTGTCGAGCATGGAAGATCTGAAGGAACCATTGCGTTGGCCCGAACCAGGGGTAACGCGAATACCGTACCGGGTGTATTCGGACCCGGAAATTTATGCCCTGGAGCAACAGCGTATCTTTCGCGGCCCGGTTTGGAATTTCCTCTGTCTGGAAATCGATATTCCCAATGCGGGCGATTACAAGACATCCACGGTCGGCGAGATCCCGGTCATCGCGACCCGCGACGAGGATGGCGACATTCATGCCATGGTCAACCGCTGTACCCACAAGGGCGCCCTGGTCTGCCTCAAGGAGCGCGGCAACGCCAAGATGCTGACCTGCATCTATCATTCCTGGTCCTTCGACATGGCGGGCAAGCTGAAGGGCATCGCCTTTCGCAACGGCCTGGGCGGCAAGGGCGGTCTGCCCAAGGGCTTCGATCCGGAGAAACATAGTCTGGAGCTGTTGCGGGTCGAAGTATTCTGCGGCCTGGTGTTCGGCACTTTTTCGGACGAGACGCCGTCGGTGGAGAGTTTTCTGGGCCAGCCCATGTCGAAATTCATTCGCCGCAATCTGGGCAAGCCGCTCAAACCCCTGGGCATGCACAGTCAGATCATCCACAATAACTGGAAGCTGTATGCCGAGAATGTGCGGGATTCCTATCACGCCACCTTGCTGCATACCTTCTACACCACCTTCAAGATCAATCGCCTGGACATGGACGGCGGCATTGTCCTGGCCGAGGATAAATGGCATCACATCAGCTATGCCAAGCGTGAGACCTTCGACGAGGCGGAAGAGTACGCGCGGGACAAGATCCATGCCGCGCAATACGATTCTCATCTTGAGGGACCGGATCTGCTGAGTGCCTGGAACGAGTTTGACGACGGCATTACCCATTCAATCCAGGCGATCTTCCCCAATCTGGCGATCCAGTTCACCTTGAATTCCCTGGCGGTGCGCTTTTTCGTGCCCCGTGGCGTGGACAAGACAGAGCTGTTCTGGTTCTACGTCGGCTATGAAGATGACGATGAAGAACAGACGGCCATGCGGGTGATGCAGGGTAATTTGACCGGTGCCGCCGGCCTGGTCTCGTTGGAAGATGGCTGCATCAACGAATTTGTCCAGCGCGGCACCCATGGCAGCGAAGGCTCAATGGGCTTGGCGGAAATGGGCGGGTCAGAGGTTGAATCCTCCGATGCCTCCCGCGCCACTGAAACGGCGATCCGGGGTTTCTGGACCGGCTACCGTAAGATCATGGGGATCAATTGATATGCAGGGGATTGAGGAACTGATTGTTGCCTACGCCCATGATATCGATGATGGCCTATTGGATGGCTGGCCGGCGTATTTTACCCAGGACGGCACCTATACCATTCTGACCCGCGAGAACTTGGCTGATGGCTTGCCCATGGGCATCATGTATTGCCAGGGCAGGGGCATGATGGCGGACCGTATCAAGGCCATGCAGACCGCCAATATATTCGAGGCGCACACCTATTGCCATCTGCTGGGCCGCAGCCAGATTAGCGCCGGGTCTGATGGCAGCTACGCCGCACGGACCAATTTCAACATCATCCGCACCATGCAGGATGGCGCCTCCGAGATGTTCGCGGTGGGCAAATATCTTGATGGCATCGAAATTCAGGACGGCAAGCCGTTGTTCAAGGAGCGCAAGGTGGTGTTGGAATCCCGCCGCGTCGATATCCTTTTGGTTTATCCGTTATAGAGGAGCGCGCCGTGTCCGAAGACACTTATTACAAAGACCATTGGGTGGATATCGAGGCCGAGCGCCTGGAGCGGTACGAGGCGCAGTTTGTTTGGGGTCCGCGCGGCAACAAATTGATTGAACCGGCGGCGATCTCTACGGGACAGGTAGTGGCCGATTATGGCTGCGGGCCGGGGTATCTATCGGTGGAATTGGCAAAGCGCGTCGGCCCGGATGGCCATGTGCACGCTTTTGATATTAACGCCGATTTTGTCGAACGCACGACCCGGCGCGTGGCGGATGAAGGCTTGGCCGAGCGGGTCACCGTCACTCATTTGACCACCGATATGCTGCCCCTGGATGATGATTGCCTGGACCGCCTGGTGGTTAAGAATGTCATGGTTTATGTGGATGATCCGCTATCCAGTTTCCGTGAATTCCGCCGGGTGGTGAAACCGGGCGGCAAGGTGCATGCCGTCGACAGTGATTTCTACATGGCGGCGTTTGATCCCATCGATGTGGACGATTGGCGCCATGTTCTGGATGCTGGCATCCACGCCTTCCGCACCCCTGCCATTGGCCGCAAGATGTACGGCATTGCGCTGGGCGCGGGTTTTTCGGAGGTTGCGGTTGAGGTGGTCGCGGCGCCGGATTTCTCCGGCCGCATGCTCAGTTTCATCAAAAATACGGCCGGTTATGCCCGCGAGGGCGGCAAGTATGACGAGGAGGTGGTGGAGCGCGTGGTCGATGTAGCGTCCAGGGCGGTGGAGGACGGCACCTTTTTTGCCCTGAACCCGCAGTTCCTGGTTACGGCGACGGTTTAGGGCAATGGCGGTTACGGTCACATTCGTTGGTGCCGGTGATGCCTTTGGCAGTGGCGGGCGTTTCAATACCTGCATTTTGGTGGATGGCGCGGCTGTGCGGTTCACCATTGATTTCGGCGCCACCTCGCTGACCGCGCTGAACCAGCTGGGCATCGAACACAATTCCATCGATGCGGTGCTGCTGACCCATATGCATGGTGATCATTTCGGCGGCCTGCCATTCATGCTGTTGGACGCCATGCTCGGTGCGCGCCGGCAACGCCCTTTGACCATCGCCGGCCCGAAAAACCTACAGGCCCGCGTTACGGCGGCCATTGATGCGCTGTTCCCGGGCTCGTCCGCCATGACACCAAAATTCCCCCTTCACTTCGTGGAACTGGCGGTCGGTCAGATAAACGATGTTCTGGGCCTGGCGGTGACGCCCTACGCCGCCAAACACACCCCGACGACCGACCCGACGGCGTTGCGCGTCGCGGTGGACGACAGGATCGTGAGCTATTCAGGTGATGGCGAGTGGACGCCGGAACTGAACAAAGCCAGCCATGATGCGGACCTGTTTATTGCCGAGTGCTATTTCCATGGCAGGGCGGTCACCGGCCATATGAGCTATCCCGATATCCAACAGCATAAGGAGGATTTCGCGGCCAAGCGCATGATCCTCACCCATCTGGGCCCGGACATGCTCGCCAACAGGGCGGCGGTGGCGGAACAATGCGCCGAAGACGGCCTGGTAGTCACATTATGAGTGGAGCGGCATAAAACGATGGCGGATTTCGAAGCAGAGGCTTTGGCAGTGCTTGACTATTATTTCGCGGCTCTGAATGCCCAGGACAATGACGGCATGCGGGATAGTTTTCACTTTCCCCATTACCGCATTGCCGGCGGGCGCATGCAGGTATTCGAGACCGCCGAGGACTACAGCATGCAGGATTTCCATGGCCGCACCGATACGGACGGCTGGGCCTATACCAAGTGGGACCATCGCCGCCTGGTGCACGGCGATGACACCAAGGTCCACTTCGACGTCCAGTTCAGCCGTTATCGTGCCGATGACAGCGTATTGGGCCAGTTCAAGTCCCTCTGGATTGTCACCAACCGGAGCGGCAAATGGGGCGTCATGGCAAGATCGAGCTACGCGGCTTAGCCATCCACCCCGTAATCACTTTTCGCCGCTTCTTCGCTGACATAGCCGTTTTTCAGATCGTCGGCCAGGGCGGCGGGGTCGCGCTTGGATGCCGGGCCATAGCCGCCAGAACCGGGGACTTCAAAGACAATCCGGCCCTCCGCCGCGACGGTGAAGGCGCCCTTGCTGAGCGGATGGCGGATGCCGCCGTCGGGATCTTCCAAGGTGATGCGCATGGGCGAGCCTGCCTGACCGCCGGCCAAACCGAATGGTGCTGATTTGCTGCGTTCGCAACAGACCGCGCCACGGGTTTGATTGCCCAATATGCGCCAGACCCGCCGAGCGCCGCAGCCGCCGCGGTATTGCCCCGCGCCGCCGCTGTCGGTCAGTACGGAATATTCCTCGACCCGCACGGGGAAGCTCATCTCCAGCACCTCGATGGGCGTGTTCATCATGTTCGAGATGCCGGCGGCGACGCAATTGATGCCGTCCTTGGTGGGCCGGGCGCCGAAACCGCCCTTGATGCTTTCGTAGCTGACATAGGATTCGCCGGTACGGTAATCCACGCCGCCCAGGGTCAATACGCTGGAGGTACCTTGTGAACAGGCCATGACCCGCTCGGGCAGGAAAGCGTACAACGCGCCGAACAACATGTCCGAGACCCGGTGCGACATTTCATGATTGGCATAGACCACCGGTGCTGGGAACGATGCATTGACCACCGAGGCTTCCGGTGCGGTCACGGTTATGGCGCGCCAGCAGCCGGAGTTCGGTGGTATCATGCCGTTGGGATCGACCACCATCTTCACGGCCGTATAAATTCCGGAGGTGGAGACCGACAGGGGCGCGTTCATGGGCCCGGCGACCTGGGGATCGGAGCCGGCGAAATCCACCATCAAGCTATCGCCGGACTTCACCGCATGCATGCGGATCGTGAAGGTTTCGTCTTCCGTCTCGCCCGGCTCCAGAATCCCATCGCCATCGCAAAAGTCCTCGAAACGGCCTTCGCCATCGGGCAGCTCCAAGAGGAACTTACGCATCATGGTTTCAGAATAGTCCATCACCTCGGCCATGATCCGGCGCAGGGTTTCAACACCATATTTTTCCGCCAGCTCCGACAGCCGGGCGCTGCCGCGGCGGTTGGCGGCAATCTGCGCGTTCATGTCGCCACGGCGTTCATCAGGCGTGCGTACGTTGGTGAAGATGATCGCATCCACATCCCGGTTCAACACGCCCGCGGCGTACAGACGTACGGGGGGCAGGCGCAGGCCCTCGCCAAAGACATCCGTCACCGCGCCGTAACTACCCGGCGTGGCGCTGCCCACGTCGGGCCAATGGGCCCGCACGCAGGCGAAACCCAACAGATCGCCCTGGTGAAAAGACGGCGAGACGATATTCACATCCGGTAGATGCGAGCCGCCAAAATAGGGATCATTGTGAATGAAGACATCGCCGTCCACGAAGGTGCCAAAGGCCTGGATTACCGCCTTCACCGCATCGGGCATGGAGCCCAGATGGATCGGCAGATCCGGTCCTTGCGCGATCATCTCGCCGTCCGCATCGAACAGGCCACAGGAATAATCGCCGGCAACCTTCAGCAGCGGCGAATAGGCGGTCTTGGCCAGGACGATCTTCATCTCTTCGGCCGCTGCATACAGGCTGTTCTTGACCACTTCAAAGGTGGCCGCGTCTGTTCTGATGGAGGGGCTCATGGGGGCGGTGTTATCCATTGTTGTTCTCCATAAGAATGTGGCCGGTTTCGTTCATGCGCGCCTGCCAGCCGGGTGGAATGACGATGGTGCTATCAACCGCTTCGATCACCGCCGGCCCGGATATTTCGGCAGCGGTCGCCAGTTTGGCGCAATCATAAATGGCGCAGTCCTGGCGCCCGCCTTGGCGGAACCAGACCGAACGGCTGCCTTTCTGCGCCTCGGCTGAGGTGCCCGTGCCCCCGCCAAGACCCAATTCAATCTCGTCAAAACGGCCGATGGCGGTCAGGCGCAGGTTGACCATCTGGATCGTTTCATCGGGGTTGTCGTGGCCGTAGGTAAGGCGATGTTTCTCGTGAAACAACTGGGCCAGCTCGGCCAGGATATCCGGGGTCACATCGCCGGCCCGCGCGGGCACGGTCAACTCGTAAGCCTGCCGGCCATAACGCAGATCGGCTGAACGCTCCATGACCCAGTCTTTCTCCGGGATCTTGGCCGCCCGCAGCATCTCTTTGGCGGACGCTTCCATCTCTGCATAGGCGGCGTTGACGGCAGCCGGGTCCGCCTGGTCAAGGGGAATAAAATGCGTTTTCACATAGTCCCGCTTCAAGTCCGTGGCGACCAGGCCCAGGGCGGAAAAACCGCCCGGAATTGGCGGAATGATGACTTCGCGGATGCCCAGTTCGCCGGCTAGTTCGGCGGCGTGCATGGGCCCCGCGCCACCGAAAGCCACCAGGCTGAATTCGCGGGCATCATGGCCCCGTTCGACCGAGACGATGCGCAAGGCTTCGGCCATGGAGGCGTTGACCACGTTCAGAACGCCGGCGGCGGCGGCATCGCTGCCGATGCCCAGCGGATTGGCCAGATGTTCGTCAATGGCCACCTTGGCCTTGTCGGCGCGGATCGCCAAACGGCCCGCCAACAGAGCATTGGAATCCAGATAGCCGAGCGTCAAATTGCAATCGGTCACGGTGGGTTCGGTACCGCCCGCATCGTAGCAGACGGGTCCCGGCTCGGCGCCGGCGCTTTTGGGGCCGACCTTGAGCGATCCGCCCGGATCGATCCAGGCGATGGAGCCGCCGCCCGCGCTGACCTCGGCCAGATCAATCACTGGTACCCGGATCGGATGACCGGTGCCGTTCATCCAGCGGTTGGCGTTGCCATCGCCGCCCACTTCGTACTCGGAGGTGGTTTCGACGATACCGTCCTTGATCAGGCTGGCTTTTGCCGTGGTTCCGCCCATATCGAACGACAGCAGGTTGGGCTTGTTCAATTGCTGGCCGATCAGGGCGGCGGCGATGACACCGGCGGCGGGCCCGGATTCAATCGCCATTGCCGGCATTTTTAGCCCTTCCGCCACATCGAACACGCCGCCCGACGAGCCCATCACATAGAGATCCGGCAAGCCCATCTCTCCCGTCGCAGCCGCCAGGCGCTGCAAATAGCTTTCCAGGATCGGGCCCACGTAGGCGCAGACGGCGGTGGTGGAGGCGCGCTCGAACTCACGGATCTCCGGCAGTACCTCGGACGAGAGAAAGATTGGAACGCCAGGCAGCGCCGCGCGCAGTTTTTCGCCTATGCGGCGTTCATGCACATCGTTCAGGAAGGAAAACATCAGCGAGACGGCGATGGCTTCAATCTTGTTTTCCTTGGCAAACGAAATAACCGCGTCGATATCGCCTTCGTCCAGCGGTGTAACAATTTCGCCGGCGGCATCCAGGCGCTCGTTAACTTCCAGGCGGCAGTAGCGGGGGATCAGCAGTCCCGGCGCATCCTGGAACATATCGTACAGAGAGGACCGGGAAGAGCGGCGCAGTTCCAACACATCACGGAAACCCTTGGTGGAAACCAGCATGGCGTGGGCGCCCTTGCCCTCCAATATGGCGTTGGTGACCACGGTGGTGGCGTGCGAGAGCAGGGAAACATTGCTGGCGGCGATGCCATGTTCCTCCAGCGCGATGGACAGGCCTTGGACGACGCCCTGGCCAAAATCGCGCGGCGTGGTCGGCACCTTGGCGATGCCGATTTGACCCGTTTCCTCGTCCACCAAGGCGACATCCGTAAAGGTGCCGCCGATATCCACGCCAACCCGCCAACTCATCTGTACTGTCTCCCGTCCATTGAAATGCCTGGAAACTCTAGCCTATTGACCGCCATGGGGCCAAAGCAAATCCATCAGAACAGCACCAGGACCCAGATCACAAGCGTGCCGGCCAGGGCCACGAAAACCGCAGCCGAGCCGACGTCCTTGGCCTGTTTGGCCAGTGGATGGATTTCCGGGCCGATCCGATCGATCGCCGCCTCCAAACCACTGTTCAGCAGTTCGACGATCAGAACCAGGAACAGCGGGGCAAGCAACAGGGCCCGCTCCACACCATTGTCACCCAGCCAACAACCCAAAGGCGCCAGCACCAAGAAAAGGATAATTTCCTGACGAAAAGCCGCCTCCGTGCGCCAGGCGGATGCCAAACCCATGAAGGAGTATCGTGTCGCATTATATAGTCGTAGCATTCAGCGGCCTATTTCCAGTGATAGCCGCCACTATAGAACATTCTATGCGCTTCTTGGGTTTGCGCGATGGCCTCGTTCAAGAGGCTGGGTTTCGGTGTCTCGGGTGCCAGGATCGGTTGGCCGGGTGTGAAGCGATAGCCTTCGACCGCGCCATTCGGCTCCAACACCACAAGATGGCCGGGCCGGCCATAAGCGATGGAGAAATTATGTGCGATGGCGATGCGGCCCTTGCCCTTTTCAACCCGCCGTAAATCGACGCCAAAGAATGGGCTGTCATAGTCGATGCCCAATAGCCCCATTAGGGTCGGGATGAAGTCGATCTGCGCGCCCAGGGTATCGTTGCGCCCCGGCTTGATATGTGCTGGTGCATAGAACAGCATCGGTATTCGGAACGAATGAACCGGCACGGCGGCCGCGCCATTAATCTTGACGCCATGGTCCGCGATGAAGACGAACACCGTGTCATTGAACCATTGCTTGGCCCGTGCCTGATTTACGAAATCGACAAAGGCCCATTGCGCATAGCGGGCGGTATTTTGTATGCGGCCCATGCCGTCATCCCAGGTCGCCTCCATATTTGGAAACTTGTACGGTCGATGATTTGACACAGTCATCAGGGTCAGCAGAACAGGTTGGCCGCCCGCCGTCTCCTCGTCCATGCGACGCAGGGCCTCGGTAAACAAGTCTTCGTCGGAAACGCCCCAAATGGTGCTGTAGCTGTCGTGGCGGATATCGTCTTCGCCCCAGATATCATTGAAGCCGATGCCGCGCCAAAAGGAACCCATGTTGTCGAACAGGGGATTGCCGCCGTACAGGACGGCGGTGCTATAGCCATGCTGTTGCAAAAGATGGGGCAGGGAGTACATGCCCTCGGCGCCGGGCCGCCGCGTGGTGGCGATGCCGGGGATCGGTGCGAAGGCGGTCTCGGTAGCCTCCAGACCCCGTACGGTACGGTCTCCCGAGGCATAGATATTGCTGAACATCAGGCCATCCTTGGCCAGACGATCCAGATCAGGGGTAATTGAAACGTCGAGGCGGTTGTCCAGACTATCGACAAAGACAGAGCCAAAGGATTCTTCCGTCACCACGACGATATTCAGACGTTTGGCCGTTGCGCCATTGTCGATGTGGCGGAGAATGCCTTGGCTGTTCTCTGCACCGGCGAGAAAGGTACTATTGTCCTGGGCGACGATGGCGCGAAGCTGGGAGATGGCCTCGGCGCCGGCCATGGTTGGGTATGAACCGGCATAGTCGGTGTCATTGGTAAGGGCGGCGCTGGCCAAGGTGATCAGTCCATTCTTGGCGAGCAGGTTTAACTCCCGGTTGCCGCTGCTGCGCGTGGGCAGGGCCCAAATAATCGCCGTTGCAAGCCCCAGAATAGCGGCCATGCGGAGAAAGCGAATGGGCCAGCCGGGCTGCCTGGCCTGTGTCCGGGGCGTTTTTAGATAGGCCGCAATGACGCCTCGATTAGGCCACCAAACGAGTAGTGCGGCAGCGCACAGAAAGGGCAGATAAAAGGAAAGATCGAAGGATTCTTCCAGGTTGCCAATCACTTCCCGGGGGAACAGCAGATAGTAAATGGCAATGCCGTTAAAGCGTTCGGAGAACTCATTCCAGAAGAATATCTCAGCAATAAAGGTGAAAATCATCGCGAAGATGAAGCAGATCACGAGTCCATGGCCAATTGGCCGCATTCGGCGCCATCCCCTGATCCAGCCAAGCGCGGATATGGCCATGCCGCATAACAACACCGCGACAAGCGCATCGGACAGCATACCAAAGAGGAATGACAGGGCGTAGTCGGGGGAGGCGCTGGGCCAGGGGGCGGAAGTAACTTGCGTGGCAATAATCGTGCGGACGATGGTGAACCCGAAAACAGTAAAAAGCCAAAGCCTGAGTGCGATGGGCACATGAAACAATGTGCTTTCGGTGTCCATGCGCCCTAATAACTTGCCCTGATACTGCCTGCTCATGTCGATACTGGTTTCCGTATACCGTCTTGGTGTGAACCAACGCGTGTTCCTCCGGTAAGCGGTAGCAGGGCTTGCTTACCGCTATATTACGGTTATGCATGTTGCTCCGGCGGCTTGGATGCGTCGGCAATTTCCCGAGACCAAGGGGCTTTGGATTCAGGTCCCAATTGGGTTAGAAGAAAGCCATGTTGGTAAATGGGGCAGCATTGATCGCACATCACTCCGGTGCCTTGTTTTGGCCGGAGCAGTCATTGCTGATGGTTGCCGATCTGCATTTGGAAAAGGGCTCGGCGCGGGCTGATAGGGGTCATTTTCTGCCCCCTTACGATACGGCGGCAACTCTTCGCCGGCTGGCCTCTGTTATCACGCAGTTCGCGCCGGCCACGGTCGCTTGCCTGGGCGATAGTTTTCATGATGTGCGCGCCGAAGGGCGTCTAAGCACCGATGATGCGGCAGCGATCCAGGCCCTGACCCAGGGCCGGGAATGGTTCTGGATCGGCGGCAACCATGACCCTTCCCCGCCGGCCCATTTGGGTGGCGTTGGGACCGGATCATTGGTGCGTGGTCCGCTGACCCTGAAACATCAAGCCATGGGCCGGGAGGCGGGGGAAATTGCCGGTCACTTGCATCCAAAGGCCAGTGTCCGCCTGGCGGGGCGGCGTCTGACCCGGCGCTGTTTCATCACCGACGATCTTCGTTTGGTATTGCCGGCGTTCGGTGCCTACGCAGGTGGGCTGGATGTCGGCGATCCTGCATTCGGCACGATTTTTCCCGGCCCGTTCCGCGTCTATCTATTGGGGCAGGATAGGGTGCATGCCTTCCCCTCAAACCGTCTGACGGCGCGATCAATCGAGCCCCGACTAACAGACCGGGTTTAATCGCCAAACAAACGTGACAGCAGGCCGCGCCGGGGAGATCGTGATGGCCGCGATGCGGATAACTCCTGCTCCTGGTTTTTTTCCAGCTGTTGCGAAAGACGCATGACCTTGCGCTCCAGAGGCGCCATCGCCAGATTGGCCCGTTCCGCTTTTTCCTCCGCCTCCCGTACGCGCGCCTGCATGGGTCCAACATTTTCGCCCAGTTGCAAGGCTTCAAACTTGGCGTCGATATTTTCTTCCAGCTGACGCACGCTTTCCTTAACCGGGGCAACGGATAGTTCCATGGTTTCCTCAACTTCAGCCCGGTCCACCCCGGCGGATGCATCGGCCCGCTCGTTCTGTCTTTGGATAAGTTCGGACAGCGCGGCGATCACACCGGTCAATTCATTCAGAGGCACCGCGGACGCTTCATTCCCGGGCGCCGCGGGCAGCTGGTTGTTAACCGGGGTGAGTTCCTGACCCTGCACTGACTGCTTCGCGGCATCCATAATGACCCGGTTCAGCCATTCACCGATTGTCAGGCCAGAGCGCCGTGCCGCGACCTTCGCTGCAACCCGGCACTCGGGCTGAATACCACTAACGCTCCATCGAGACTGCTGCGCCATTTACAATTGCCTACCCATCACTAATGCCTGGATACTTACTACAAAATTTAACCGTTAAAAGGAACGGGTGCAACGCAGACTGGCGCGAGTTTAATGCCCGGAATAAGGGTTTTGCAAAAGTGCAGCCGACGACGGCGAATTATGCCCGCGTCTGTTCCTGCGCTATGTTTAGGATCTTGTCGGGTGTAATCCGCAAAAGATCTTCCAGGGGTTTGGCGTATGAAATCGGCGCGCGCGGTGCGCCCAGGCGCCGGATCGGCGCCACCAGCACATGTGCCATGTGTTCGGCCACGGTGGCGGCGATCTCGGCTCCAAAACCGCCGACTTGCACGGCTTCATGCACCACCATCAGGCGCTTGGTCTTGGCGACCGAGGCAAAGACCATTTCCTGATCCCAAGGCCACAGCGTACGCAGATCAACAATCTCTATCTCAATGCCCATTTCGGCGGCCTGCTCGGCGGCCTGTTCGGCGACGCCAACCATTTTCGACCAGGTCACCACGGTCAGGTCCGCGCCTTCACGTGCCAGCCGGGCCGGTCCCAGGGGTACTAGATAATCATCGTCATCGGGCACTTCGCCTTCCAGGGCCCAATTATCCTTGTGCTCGATATAGATCACCGGGTCGTCACAGCGGATGGCTGATTTCAACAGCCCCTTGTTATCCGCCGGCGTATAGGGTGCCGCCACGACAAGGCCCGGAATATGGGTGTACCAGGCCTCCAGCGATTGCGAATGCTGCGCGGCGGAGCTGCGCCACATGCCGCTGGGTTGGCGGATTACCATGGGCACACGGGCCTGGCCGCCAAACATGAAGCGTGCCTTGGCTGCCTGGTTAACCATTTCATCCACCGCACACAGAGCAAAATCGGCAAACCGCATCTCCACCACCGGGCGGGTGCCCACCAGTGCGGCGCCGACCGAGGCACCCATGATGGTGGCTTCCGAGATTGGCGTATCCGCGATACGCTCCGGTCCGAACTCGTCCACCAAGCCGCGATACTGGCCGAACACGCCGCCCCGGCCCAGGTCCTCGCCCAATGCCCAGACGCGCGGGTCGCGGCGCATTTCTTCCGCCACTGCTTGCAGGGCGGCTTCCTGATAACTGATTACACTCATGCCGCTCATGATTGGGCTTCCCAAACGGGCGCGCCAATATCCTGAATATCCGCGAAGGCATGTTCCAAAGCAGGGGTGTCGGCGGCATCCGCAGCCTCGGCAACCCGTACCATTTCACCCACCGCGGCACTGTCGATTGCCGTCAAATCACTGTCGCCGAGGCCCAGGCGGCGCAGCTCGTCCGCCGCGCGCACCAAGGGATCGCCATCCCATTGCGATGCCGCATGCTCTTGATCCCGGTATAGGGCCGGATCGACCGAGGTATGGCCCTTCAGGCGGTAGGTCCGGGCGCTAAGGAACATCGGCCCCCCGCCGCCTCGGATACGCGGGATCAGGTCACCGACCAGTCCGTCCACCGCCGCCACGTCATTGCCGTCAACTTCGAATGCCTCCAGGCCCAGGCTTTCGGCCCGCGCATTGGCGCCACCGCCGCCCGTAACCGCATCCGAGTGCGTGGTCGAGGCAAAGCCGTTGTGTTCACAGACAAACAGCACCGGCAACTGGAAGACGGTGGCCCAGTTCAGCCCTTCCATGAAGGGGCCTCGATTGATGGCGCCGTCGCCAAAGAAGCAGACCACGACGCGATCCTCGCCCAGCAGTTTGGCGCCATGCGCCGCCCCTACTGCGATGGGGATGCCGGCTGCGACGACGCCATTCGCGCCCAACATGCCAACGTCGAAATCGGCGATATGCATGGAGCCGCCCTTGCCCCCGCAGGTGCCGCCTTCCTTACCGAACAGTTCCAGCATCATCGCGCCGGGGTCCGTGCCCTTGGCGATGCAATGGCCGTGGCCGCGATGGGTCGTGGTGATCTGATCCGTACGGCGCAGATTGGCGCAGACGCCGGCGGCGACCGCTTCCTGACCAATGGAGAGGTGCACGGCGCCGCCCACCAGGCCCGCGAGGGAGGCTTTTTCCGCCGCCTCTTCAAAGGCGCGGATACGGCGCATGGTACGATAGAGGTCGACCAGGCGGTCCCGGTCGATATTATGGCTGGAATGAACGGCGTCGTTGGGCACTATCTTTCTCCACTTAGCGAACTCACGGCGCACTTGTATCGGGTTTTTGGCTTCTATAGAAGGGCGGCTGATGGATATTCAAATTGTTACCGCGCCGACGGTCACCAAATTGGGACCGGAACATGTGGATCAGGTTTTGATCGCGGGCAGTCACGGCGGCGTTTATGCCGGCTATCTCGCCGCCAAGGCGGGTGCGCGGGCGATTATTCTGAACGATGCCGGCGGCGGTCTGGATGGCGCCGGCTTTGCCTCGTTGCCGTACCTGGACGATCTGGGCCGGCCCGGCGCCACCGTCGCCCATGACAGCGCCCGCATTGGCGACGGCGACGATATGGCGGCCCGCGGCATCATCAGCCATGTCAACGAGACAGCCGCCGCCCTGGGCTGTGCCGTGGGCCAGACGGCCACGGCCTGCGCCGAGGCCATGCGCGCCGCGCCCAGCCCCTCGGGCGAGGCGCCGGCCTACGAGGAGGCGCGCTTTCTGTTTTCCGCCGAGGGCGAGAGCCCGGCCATTTGGGGTATAGATTCCGCCTCGCTGTTGAACCCGGATGATGTGGGTCAGATTGTTCTGACGGCATCTCATGGCGCTTTGTTGGGGGGCGAGGCGGCCTCGGCCATCAAATATGATGTTCTGGCCTGTGCCTTTAATGATGCCGGTGTCGGTATCGAGAATATTGGCTTCTCCCGTCTGCCGGCCCTGGATCAGCGCAAGATTGCCGCCGTTACCGTTGCTTGCCAGACGGCACGCATCGGCGATGCCCGCTCCATGTGGCAGACCGGCATCGTGTCTCATGTCAACCAAACCGCCGCGGCCCTTGGCGTTGCCGTTGGCGACAGCCTGCAAGAATTCGCAAAGAAAGCCCAATCGGGAGAGAGTTAGAGAGCATGTCCGAAGAAAAATTGAGTAACCAACCCCCCCGCACCATGACCGGCGGCCGCGCCCTGGCGGAGATGTTGAAGCTGCATGACGCCGCCCCCATGTTCGGCATGGGCGGCTTCCAACTGCTGCCGTTCTATGATGCCGTGCGCGATGTCGGCTTGACCCATACCCTGATTAACGACGAGCGCTGCGGTGCTTTTGCCGCCGATGCCTTCGCCAGGGTCTCGGGCCGGCCTGGTGTTTGTGATGCCACCTTGGGGCCGGGGGCGACGAACCTGACCACGGGCCTGGTGGAAAGCCTGAACGCCGGGGTGCCCTTGGTTGCCATTACCGGCGATAGCAATCGGGATTATTCCTGGAAGAACATGACCCAGGAATCGAAACAGCTGGAAATTTTAGCGCCCGCGGTGAAGGAAGTTATCCGGGTGGAAGCCATCCAGCGGGTGCCCGAACTGGTGCGCCGAGCCTATGGCGTAGCGACGTCCGGGCGGGCCGGGCCGGTGTTACTGGATGTGCCCGAGGATATCGCCCATGGCGAATATGATTTCGACGAAAACGATCTCTATGCCGATACCGCGGCCATCAACTCGCCGGCCTATCGCAGCCGTCCCGCCCGTGACGATCTGGCGCGGGCCGCCGCCCTGTTGGCGAAGGCGAAACGCCCGGTTATCCTGGCGGGAGGCGGTGTGCATTTATCCGGTGCGCAGCAGGCTCTAACAGCGTTCGCCGAAAGCCTGAATATTCCCGTCGCCCATACCTTGAGCGGCAAGGGCGCCATTCCCTGCACCCATGCCCTGGCTCTGGGCCTGTTTGGACGCTATAGCCGGATTGCCAATGACATCATTGAGAGTTCGGACTGCATCCTGGTTGTGGGCTGCAAGATGGGCGAGGTCGCGACCAAGCGCTATACCTTGCCGCCACGGCATATTCCGTTGATTCATCTTGAGATCCTGGCGGAAGAAATCGGCCGGTGTGTGCCCGCCGATGTGCCTCTGTGGGGCGATGCCCTGGCCGGTATCGAGGATCTGGCGGCCGAGCTGTCCGATAGCGCCGCCAGTCAGCACGCGATGCGGGGTGAATACACAGCGGAAGTCGCCCAGCGCATGACCACCTGGCGCATGGAAGTCCAGGAGCGCCTGACCTCGAACGAGCAGCCGGTGAACATGGCACGCATGTGTCAGGAACTGAACAACACCCTGCCCGAGGACGGTATCCTGGTTGCCGATGGCGGTTTCGCGGCGCATTGGACGGGGCTGTTGTGCGAGACCAAGACGGCCGGACGGCATTATATTGCCAACCGTGGTTTTGCCTCCATCGGCTATGGCCTGCCCGGCAGCATGGGCGCGCAGCTGGCGGCTGGCGAACGGCCGGTGGTGGGCGTGACCGGCGATGGCGGTTTCAACATGGTGATTGGCGAATTGGAAACGGCGGGGCGTTTACAGCTTGGCCTGACCATTCTGATCGTCAACAACGCCGCATCCGGCTACGTCAAGGCCTTGCAACAGGCACAGTTCGGCGGCCGCTTCCAATCTTCCGATCTGAACGAAATGAACTACGCTAATCTGGCGGAGAATTTCGGCTGTCAGGGCATCCGGGTGGAAGATCCCAACGATCTGGCTGGCGCCATTCGCACCGGCATGGCGGAACGCGACCGCCCGACGGTGGTTGATGTGGTGGTCACGCGCGATCCGACCAAGATGCTGCCCGGTGTTGATAACCGCACGGCGCCAATCAAAAAGGGCGACCGTATCGCCTAGCCGTCTGGTGGAAAAATTTCGACGTCACGGTCATCATGATTGATGACCGTGACGCTGAATTCAAATCAAGTTGGGCTTATTGCCCCGATGTCGCCGTCGCGGTGCTGCTTGAAGCATCGGTTGTGCTGACGGAGTCGCTATCACTTGCCGCGGCCGCGATGGCCAATGCCGCCAATGCCGCCAGACCCACGCCGGCGGCGATGGCACCAGCGGACAAGCCACCCGCGCCGAAACCGCTTGCTTGCTGGCCCGTGGCGACGCCCGGCTCCGGCCCCAGGGCAACTTCCATATTCTGCACCTGCGGTGGCGATGGCGGGCTGGCGGACGGCGGCGTCGGTGGCCCGCCTGGCGAGACCGAAGTTGAGAAGCCGGAACCAACCGAGGTTGTCGTGCCGGCGGCGGTGACGGAAACCGCGCCCTCGACCACGGAGATTGATGTCGCGCCATTGAGCGCGACCGTGATCACCAGAATGGTGCCGCGAATGCCGATAAGGGCGGTCGGCGTACGAATAGTATAGCGGTCCTTGGACAGATTACCCGTAACAAAGCGCATGACGCCCTTGCTCATGGACAGGGCGACCTGAGATTTTGCGGAATCCGCGTCGAAGACGAAATTATCCAGGGTTACTGAGGAATTGGCGCCGACCGACAACATCGTTTTATCGCGAAAGATGAAGCGCGCGGCACTATTGGCACCTGTGTTGACGACTTCATTGCTAAAGACGTTATCCTGCGTCACCAAGGTGCGCGTATTGGCTTGCAAGACCCCCCGCACGTTGGAGACGATTTTGTTGGCATTGCCGACGGCAACTTGGGCCTGTGCCAAGACCGGGTGCAGGGTCAACGCCGCGACTGCCGCGAAGACCACTGATTTGCGAGTAAATCGTTTCATGCCTGCTCTCCAAATTAGAAATGCGATCAAGCCCATTGATGCTGAATGTAACAAAAATCTTTCCTGATAAACTTAACCCAAGCTGAGTCTTGCCAGCAAGGTAATTGTCTGTCCGCATTACCGTTATCGAAGCTCCGCCAACCCGCGTACCTGGCTGCCGTCGGCGCGAAAATTGTCGTCGGCCAGCCAAGCCTCGAACGCTGATTTCACGGCGGGCCAATCCTGATCGGTCATGGCAAACCAGGCAGTATCGCGGTTGCGGCCTTTATAAATCATATGCTGGCGGAACAGGCCTTCATAGCTGAAGCCAAGGCGCAGGGCGGCACGGCGGGAGGCGGCGTTATGGCTGTCGCATTTCCATTCATAACGACGATAGCCCAGGTCTTCAAACACATGGCGGGCCATCAAATACATTGCTTCGGTCGCCGCCCGGCTACGCTTTAACGAAGGTGCGTACCAGATGGAGCCGATCTCGCAGGTCGCCCATTGCGGCGTGATGCGCAGATAGCTGGCCATGCCACACGCCTTGCCGGTGATACTTTCGATCAGGGCAAAGACCAGTGGGTCCTCGCTTGCTCCTTGGGGCGCTAACCAGGCGCGAAAATCGTCTTTGTCCGCGAACGGGCCAAAGCTCATGTAGGTCCACATCTGGTTGCTGGGATCGCCGTCGGGACCACAGGCGGCGGTATAGAGATCATCGCCATGACGGGATGGATCAATAGGTTCGATGCTCACCGAGCTGCCGGTGAACCGTTGCCGTGCCGGCTGTTTGCCATCAGGTAGTGTGTTTAACGTTACACCGACGGGTAGTATCGTGCCGGTGTCGTCCGTCATGCCGGCTTCCGCGCTTCAATCAGGCCCAGACGGTTGTCGAGCAGCCAATCGTATTTGGCCTCCGCGAAGCCAACCTCCTCCAGGTACGAGACATATTCCGGGCCGGATGGCACATGCCCTGTATAGTGCCCTTCGCTGATCGCCTGCAGATGATAGAACGCGGGATCGACCGGGCCCGAGCGTGCGTCGTTCAGCATATAACCGACAATCAGAATGCCGCCGCCTGCCGGCAGGGCATCATAGGCCCGGCGCAGAGTGGCCAGGACATCGTCACGCAGATACCAATGCAACGGCGTGATGAAAGAGATTAGGTCACAATCATCGGGAAAATCCGCCGCCTCTAGAAAATTGCCGGGCTGGGCGGTAATGCGGTCTTCCAAGCCATGTTTAGCGATGAATTCTGTGGTCACCGGTACCACGTTGGGATGATCTTTGACCGTGACGCGGAAACCGCTCTGGCGTTCACAAGCCGCGATGGCGTAGCAGCCCGAGCCGCCGGCGAAGTCCAGCCAATGGTTGAAGCGGGAAAAATCAAAGCGTTTGGCCAGCCGGTGCGCCAGGGCGATGGAGGAGTTATAGCCCGCCGTGGTGAACTCCCGGGCAAGCTCCGGGTCATCCAAATCGCCTTCGTAGAGTTTGGAATGGGGTTTATCGGCGCTAACGCCCGACAAAGTTCTGGCGAAACCCGACCATTCGTCATATTCCGCGCCAATGGTAAAGCGCAGATAGTCGCCGAAGAATGTCGGCGCCTCACGCACCAGGAAACGTTCCACATCGTCGTGGTTGACGTTGCGGCCATCCACCACGGCCACCAGATCCATGGCCTTGCAGATGATCAGCAAACGGTCGGCGGTTTCGGCATCGATGCCGCAAAGGGCGGCGATTTCCTGCGGTGTGCTCGCATCTTTTGACAGCGCGGTGAACAGGTCGCACTCCAGAGCCGCGGCCAAGGCCTGGCTTTTCTTGAAGGAGAATGCCAGCTCGTTCAGCCGTTCGGAATTCTTGCCGACCGTGGGATCATTTGGGATCTTGCTCATTTGCTTGTCCTTGTGGTGAGTTCTTGTTGATTGGCGCCAGGTTCGGGCGCGGGTTCAAGGTGAGGCGTTGCCTTCGGGGTTGCTGGAAAACCGATCTGGCGCAAGGCGTTTCCAGCATGATCATGGGTATCCAGAACCATGTTGCGGGCCGCGAGTTGCGGGCTGTCGAATGCTTCCTCCGGCGTTTTGACCATGCCTATTTCGATCCCCAAAGGCGTCAGGACATCGACCCAATGTTGCGCGTCATTGCCGGCGAAACGCTCTTGCAGGAATGCCTTGGCCTGGTTTTTCGGGTTGCCGGTTTCCAGGCCCAGTTGCCATTGCTCCTCGTCGCCGAGATGTCGAAACAGCGCCCGGCAGGATTTCTCACTGATGGCGGTAATGACAATGTGGCGGTCATCCCGCGTGCGGTAGATATTGTTGGCCGGCCGAAGCGAGCGGTCGGCGGCGTCATTGCCGCTGACGGGCTGGCCGTCCCGCATGGTGCCATGAGAGACCGAGAGCAGGGAGAATGCCGTCTCTTGCATGGACAGATCGATATGGCGGCCTTCACCGGTTTGATTGCGCCCTTGCAGGGCGGCGCTGATGGCGAAGGCCGCCATCAAGCCGTTGGCGGCATCGGCAATATAGGTTTGCGGTGCGGTAATTTCCGACGCATTGGCATTTAGCGCGTGCAGCAGGCCGGTCTCCGCCTGGAACAACATATCATAGGCGGCGCGCCCAGCTTCCGGGCCGTTCTGCCCGAAACCGGATTGGGAGCAATAGATGATCCCAGGATTGATGGCGCGAATGGCGTCATAGTCGATGCCCAGACGGGTGCTGACACCGGGGCGGTAACTTTCGATCAAGACGTCAGCCGTCCGCGCCAGTTCAAGAAATGCCGCGTGGTCATCCGGGTCGCGCAGATTCAGGACAACCGATTGCTTGCCCCGGTTCAACAGCAGATCTTCATTGCTGATGCCATTGGCGGCGTGGTCCCGCTCGATACGGATCGAGGTCGCGCCCCACCCGGTCATCAGAAAGCCGCAATATTGGCCCGGCGTCATCACGCCGACTTCCAGGATTGATATGCCTTTGAGGGCGTCCTTCATACTCTACTCCATCAGACGACCCCGTCGTTCCCGGGGAATTGGCCGCGCTGGCGCCGGTTCAGCCGGCGGCGACGGCTTCCTCGCTAAAGGTCAATTCCAGTTTCAAGCCATCGGGGCTTTGCAGAAAAAGCTGGGTCAGATTGAACTTCGGCACCACCCGTTCGTCGTAGTCCACGCCGGCGGCTTCCAATCGGCCTTTTATCTCGCCATAGCCGGTGCAGCGAAAGGCCACGTGATCGACCCGGCCGGTGCCCTCGGGTATCTTGTCGCGCTCGATCAAATGCAACACTGGTTTGTCGGCGGCATAGACCCAGGCGCCGGGAAATGGAAAGGGTGGCCGATCGCCGATGCGCAGGCCCAGCACGTCCACATAGAACTTGGCTGATGCCGCCGCGTCCGTCGTGACGACATTGTAGTGATCGATATATTCCAGCGGCATGTCATGCTCCCCTATCGCTCGTCGCGGCTTGTCCTTGCTCCAGTATGAACGTTGCGGGCATTCCGGGCAATGCATCCCGCCCGCTATTGCCATGCATGCCCAATAGCAATTATTTAGCCATATTGAATAACAACGGCGGCGAGACCGCCGGCAGAATTTAGGAGCGAGACCATGAGCGATGCCGCCGAAAGCACGGCGCAGCAGACGGACCTACCCCTGTTGTTTCAGCCCATCACCATTAAATCCGTTACCGCGCGCAACCGCATCGTGGTGCCGCCGCTGTGTCAATATTCCGCCGTCGACGGCATCCCCAACGATTGGCATCTGGTGCATTACGGCAGCTATGCCCGCGGCGGTGTAGGGACCATTTTTGTCGAGGCCACGGGGGTGGAGCCGCGCGGGCGCATCAGCCATGGCTGTTTGGGCATCTGGGATGACGAACATGGCGCGGCGTTGAAACCGTTGGTCAATATCATCAAGCGCCATGGTGCCGTACCGGGCATCCAGATCGCCCATGCCGGACGCAAAGCCTCGACCCAGCGTCCCTGGAACGGCTTGAGCGCCTTGAACGATGATGATATCGCGCGCGGCGATGTGCCGTGGGAAGTGGTCGGACCGTCACCGCTTCCCGCCGACGAAGGTTGGCTGGTGCCCAAGCAGCTGGACGAGGCTGAAATCGGCGACATCGTCAAAGCCTTTGGCCAGGCCGCCCGGCGCTCTCACGACGCGGGCTTCGAGGCTCTGGAGATCCATGGCGCGCATGGCTATTTGATCCAGTCGTTCCTCTCGCCGCTGTCCAATAAGCGCAATGATGGCTACGGCGGGGATTTGGCCGGGCGCATGCGCCTGGCCCTGGAAGTGACCCGCGAAGTACGCAGCAATTGGCCGGATGAGAAGCCGCTGTTCTTCCGCGTCTCCTCGGTGGATGGCTCTGACGATGGCTGGCAGCTCGATGATTCCATTGCGCTGGCCAAGGAGTTAAAGGCCCTGGGTGTGGACTGTATCGATTGCTCCTCGGGCGGCAACGCGGCCTCGGCCACGCTGACCCTGGTACCCCGGGGTCTGGGCTTTCAGGTGCCGTTCGCGGCCGCCATTCGCGCCGAGGCCGGGATCATGACCATGGCCGTGGGTCTGATCCTGGATGGTGAACAGTCGGAGGCGATCCTGCAGGCGGGTGATGCGGATCTGATCGCCGTGGGGCGGGAAATCATGTATAATCCGTTCTGGGCCGTTCAGGCGGCCCAGGATCTGGGCATCGATCCTGGTTTCGAGATGTGGCCGGCGCAGTATGGCTGGTGGCTCGATAAACGGGAACGCACCTTTCAGCGCATGGGGCACAAGAGGTAGAGATGAACGAAGCAATCAGCAGCGAAGCGATCAGAGTATTCTGGCAACCTGGGTGAAGCAGCTGTCTCCGCCTGAAGGAGCATTTGTCGGCCCGTGCGGTCGACTTCCAATCGATCAATATCGCCGCCGATCCCGATGGTTTGGCGCAACTGCAAAAACTTGGCGTGCGTACTGTACCGGTCGTAGCCAAGGGTGAACGCTATGTCATGGGATTGTCTCTGCGTGACGTGGGTGATTTTCTGGGCCTGGATGAGCAGGGCCCCGGCATGCTGCCGCCGGCGGAGTTGATACAACGCCTGGACTGGGTTCTAAGTGCCGCGCAACGGTACCTCCGCCAATTGCCCGATGACCTGATGACGGCGGAACTGCCGGGCCGGGCGCGCAGTTACCGTGATCTGACCTTTCATATCTTTCAGATCGCCCGCGCCTTTCTGGACGTCGCCTCCGGCGAGGAGCTGACCTATCAAAAGCTGGGGGAGCAGCCGGGCGATGACTTGGTGACCTTCGCTAATATCGCCGATTACGGCGATGCCACGCGCCAGGATATCCTGGCCTGGTGGGCAGAGCAGGGCGCCGATAGGGACTTCGAGGCCACTGTCGCGACCTATTACGGCCCGCAATCCCTGCACGAAACCTTGGAGCGGACGACCTGGCATACCGCCCAGCATGTGCGGCAAATGCTGATGATCCTGGAGGGCCTGGAAATCAGCCCCGACGGCGGCCCCATTGGCGAACGCGAGCTTGCCGGCCTGCCCCTGCCGAAAGAGGTCTGGGACGGTTAGAATTGTCTCGGGTCACATGGTAATTACGCTATTCGAACCCTTCCGCGCCGTGTTCTACACGCCGTTTTATGCCGCCCATGCGCTCGACGCTTATGGGGCGGAAGGCGTCGATGTCCGTATGGTTACGGCGGGTGCCGAGGCTACGGTAAGCGGTTTGATTGACGGCTCCACGGACGTTTCCTGGGGCGGGCCGATGCGTATTCAATATACCTATGACCAGCAGCCTGATTGCGCTGTCGTCAGTTTTTGCGAGATCGTTACCCGCGATCCGTTCTTTATTGTCGGGCGCGAACCCCGGCCCGATTTTCTGATGTCGGATTTGATGAATATTAGATTTGGCTCGGTGTCCGAGGTGAATACACCGTGGCTGTGCCTGCAGGAAGATTTACGCCGCGCCGGCTTGGACCCGGCCAGGGTCCGCCGCGTTGAAGGCCATACAATGGCGGAAAACGGCACCGCCTTGCAGGCCGGCGATCTGGATGCCATCCAGATTTTCCAGCCCTTCGTGGAACAGCTTGTCGCCGATGGCACGGGCCATATCTGGTACGCCGCCGCCGCCAGGGGCGCGACCAGTTACACCACGCTGAGCGCCGTAAAGGGCACGTTGCAAAGCAAACGTGACCAACTGGCGCGAATGACACGGGCATTGTACCGCACGCAAAAATGGCTGCATGGGACGGATGCTCCAGCCATTGCCGCCGCCGTCGCGGAGTTCTTCCCTGACCTGCACCAGGAAACTCTGGCTGCTTGCATCAAGCGCTACAAGGCGCTCGGCTTATGGGGCGTGAACCCAATTCTGCCCCAGGATGGCTTTGACCGATTGCAAGCCAGCGGCCTGTCCGGTGGGCTCTTTAAATCCGGCGCACCCTATGAGGCATGTGTCGACACAAGCCTGGCACGCGAAGCGATAGAAGCCGACCCACCGTCGATGTGATCATGGTGACTGCGCCCGACTGCAAACGTGGGTTAGTCCGGCACGATAATTGGTTCCATGGCCGCTTTGCCCAACACCATGTCCGAGCCTTTTTCGCCGATCATCATGGTCGCGGCGTTCAGGTTGGCCGAGACCATGGTGGGCATGACGGAAGCGTCGATCACGCGCAAACTTTCCATGCCGCGCACGCGCAGCTGATCATCGACCACCGATGTGGGGTCCGACTCCGGCCCCATGCGGCAGGTGCCCATCAGATGAAAGGTCGTGCCGCCCCAGTGGCGCGCCGCTTCCAGATACTCATCGTCGCTTTGCACATCCTCGCCCGGATAAGCCTCTGACTCGATATAGGGCATCATCGGCTCGGTATACATCAGACGGCGCGCCAGTTTCATGGCGCAAACCACGACCCTGCGGTCCTCTTCGTCATCGAGGTAATTCGGCTGGATGATCGGCTTCTCGAACGGATCGGCCGAGCGGGCCCGCAGCCAGCCCTTGCTCTCCGGGCGGTGCTGCCAGGCGGCGATGGTAAAGCCCGGAACATCGTCGAGCAGCCCATGCACCCCCAACTTATAACTAGCAGGCGTAAAGATGAACTGCAGATCATTGCTCCGCGCCGCTTCGTCGGAATGCCAGAAACCATAGACCATGGAGGGGCTGAGATTGACGATGCTTTTGCCGCCGGCGAAATATTTAATCACCTCGCCCACCAGGCTTAGGCCACGGGCCCGTTCATTGAGCGTTTCGATATTCTTGACCCGCGCACTAAGGCGGGGGGCGTAGTGATCGCGCAGATTTTCGCCCACGCCCGCCAATTCGTGCTGCACCTCGATGCCAAGTGATTGCAGCAAGCCCCCAGGGCCGATGCCCGAAAGCTGTAACAGCTGCGGTGAATTGACCACGCCGCCGCTGAGGATCACTTCCCGATTGGCCCGGACCTCGACCATTTTGCCGGCGCGCCCGCCCTTGGAATACGCCACCCCGACTGCCTTCTGACCCTCAAGCAGAATCTTTGTGGCGAAGGCATTGGTCCGCACGGTCAGGTTGGCACGCGACTTTGCCGGGTTCAGGAAGGCCCGCGCGGTGCTGACCCGGCGCCGTTTATGGGCCGTGCGTTGAACGTAGGAGATGCCCTCCTGTACGGCGCCGTTATAGTCCTTGTTGCGGGGAATGCCGATGGTATGGGCGCCGGCCATGAAGATATCACAGAAGGGATGTTGGTAATTCAGGTCGGTGACCTGAAGGTTGCCCTCCCGGCCCCGAAAAGTATCGTCGCCGCCGCCGATCCGTTGTTCGCAGCGCTTAAAATACGGCAGCACGTCGGCATAACCCCAGTTGCGGTTGCCGCGCTGGGACCAGCCATCGAAATCCATGCGCTGGCCACGATTATAGATATGGCCGTTGATGGAGGAGGAGCCGCCCAGGGTCTTGCCGCGCGGTACATCGATGGCCCGGCCGCCGGTCCAATGGCTGGGCTCGGCCTGATACATCCAGTTCAGATTTGGATTATTCAGGGTCTTGATAAAGCCCGCCGGTATATGGATGAAGGGATGCCAATCCGGCGGCCCGGCCTCGAGCAGGCAGACGGTATGCTTGCCGTCGGCGGTTAGGCGGTTGGCCAGAATGCAGCCGGCCGAGCCGGCGCCAACGATCACATAGTCAAATGTCTCAGCCAAGGTTCCGTCTCCTGTTCCCCTCGATACGCTCTAGTTTAGGCCGCTTAGCGACTTCTTGGTATAGGGTTCGATCTCCTGATAACGGCCATCGCGGATTTTGTTGGCCCATTCGGCTTCCGACAGTAACTGCCGGCCCACCGCTGCCAGATCGAATTCGCCTTTCTCCATGCGTTTAACCAGTTCATCGACGTCGGTGGAGTTGGCGCCGGCCCAGGACGAATCGTCCAGGCCAATACTGCCTACCGTGATGGCTGGTTTGCCGGTGAGCTTCTTGCACCAACCGGCAAGGTTCAGGTCCGAGCCCTCGAATTCCGGCTCCCAAAAGCGGCGGGTGCTGGCGTGAAAGACATCGACGCCGGCATCCGTCAGAGTTTTCAGGAAGCGTTGCAATTCATCCGGCGTCTTGGCGATCTTCGCTTCGTAATCATCACTTTTCCATTGCGAGAAACGAAAGACGATCAGGAAATCCGGGCCTACAGCTTCGCGAACTGCCTCTACGATTTCCTTGCCGAAGCGGTTGCGGTTTTCAAAACTGCCGCCGTATTCATCGGTCCGCTGGTTTGAGCGTTCCCAATAAAACTGATCAATCAAATAGCCATGCGCGCCATGCACCTCGACGCCGTCGAAGCCGACCTCCTTGGCATTGGCCGCGGCCTCGGCGAAGGCGGCGATGCAATCCTGGATATCGTCCTTGCTCATGGCAACCGGTACCTCGCGCTCGCCGGTGGCGACGGCGGAGGGGGCATAGCCTGGTACGTCCCGGTCAGGTTCGATGCCTTTGACCCGTTGTGCGCCCACATGCCAAAGCTGTGGGATGATCTTGGCGCCGCCGGCATGGGCTTCTTCGATGACCTGTTTCCAGCCGGCCAGGGCCGCTGGATTGTAGATGTCGGGCACGTTGTCATAGCCGTTGGCGGCCTTGTGATTAATGAAAGTCCCCTCGGTGATGATCAACCCGACACCGCCCTCGGCGCGACGGCGGTAATAGGCCGCGACATCCCCGCCGGGTACGTTGCCGGGGCTTTTACGCCGGGTCATGGGCGCCATGACGATGCGGTTGGGCAGGGTGACACCTTTCACGGTGAAGGGCTCGAACAGAATTTCGGTGTTCGCTGACATGATGTTTCCTCGTTTGTTATAACGGTTTGATACCGTTTTTCCGATTTGGCCCTGTTATGGCATACACTGGCGCCCCACGTCAGCTTAAAGCAAACGTCAGCTTAAACCGGACCGCAGCATAAAGAGGTAGTTTCCATGCACGATATTGCAGATCAGCGCGCGGCATTTCAGGGCCAGCCTGGTGGACCGCAGGATCTTTTCTTTGCCCAATCCGACAGCGTGCCGCGGCCGACGTTCGTGCGCGGCGAGGGTGTCTGGCTGTATGACGAGGCGGGCCATGGCTACATGGATATGTCGTCGGGGCCGGTCACGGCGAACATCGGCCATGGCGACAAGGACGTCGCGCGGGCCATGGCGGAGCAGGCCGGGCGCCTGGCCTTTGTCAGCGCGCGTCAGGGCCGCCATCAGGCCAACATGGATCTTGCCAAACGGATTGCGGAGCTGGCCGGTCCCGGCTTCGAACGGGTGTTGTTCGCTTCCGGCGGTTCGGAAGCGGTGGAATTCGCCATCAAGCTGCTGCGTCAGAGGGCGCTAGCCAGCGAACAGCCGGAACGGCGCCACGTCATCACCTGCATGCCGTCCTATCACGGCAGCACCATCGGCGCCCTGGGCCTGTCGGGTGATCCCGCCAACGAAGCTTTCCTGAACGGCTTTGGCCACGACCACCCAAAGGTCCCCGCGCCGCTCAGTTATCGTTTGCCGGACAATCATAGCGTGGAGACCCACGCGCTGGCATGTGCCCAGGCGCTGGACGAGAAAATGCAAAGCCTGGGCCCCGAAACAGTGCTGGCATTTTTGCTCGAGCCGGTGGGCGGCCTGGCCTCGGGCGCGGTGGCGCCGCCCGAAAGTTATCTGCGCAAGGTGCGCGACATTTGCGACCGCCACGGCGTCGCCCTGGTGTTTGACGAGGTCCTTTGCGGTGCCGGGCGTACCGGGCGCTTTCTGGCCAGCCATCATTACGATGACATAAAGCCGGACCTGACCGTCCTGGCCAAGGGCTTGTCCGCCGGCTATGCCCCGTTGGGCGCCGTCTTGGCGCCGGCGGCGATGGTCGATTGGCTCTCGGAACGGCTCGGCTTTGGCTATACCCATACCTACAGCGCCCATCCGGTCTCCGCCGCCGCCGCGCTGGCGGTGCTGGACCGGTTCGAGCGCGAGGACCTGGCCGGGCGGGCGGAACGAGTTGGGGCCTATCTGCGGGGTAAACTCGAGGCCCTGGCCGAACGCTCAGCCATCATCGGCGATGTACGCGGCAAGGGGCTGTTGCTCGGTATCGAGCTGGTGGCTGATAAAACGACAAAGGCCACGATCTCCTTCACGCCTGGCCCAACGGATACGATCCGGCGGCGGGGCCTGGAACAAGGCTTGCTGATCTACGCCCGGCGCACCGCCGGTGGCCGCTATGGTGATTGGATCATGGCGACGCCGCCGTTGATCATTACCGAGGCTGAGTGTGATGCATTGGTGGAGAAACTGGCAATGACCCTTGCGGCGGCGGAAGCTGACTTCCGCGCCGCCGGGGCCTTGAATTAGGCCCGTGCCGCCGTCCGCGGCCTCAATGTCAGTCCAGCCATCATCCTAGGGGCTAGCCAAGGCGACCTCCGGCCCGGCCGCATTATAAACCAATATCAAATCATTGAGATGGCGACGCTTCGCGCCTGCCGGGAAAATCAAAACCAGGGGTGGTGGTTTCAAAAGTTATCCACAAAAAATTGCATTTTGCGATGCGCAACCGGGACGATTTTTCTTGCCGATTAGGTACCGTTGGCCAATCATGAGGGGAGTCTGAAGGGAGGCGTTTGGCATGTGTAAGCTGGCGGTCGGACCATGAGCGGGCCCGGACATGACGCAGGAGGCGCCACGGCGCCCCGACAAACGGCACGGCGCCATCGGCGGCGGGACGCACCGCCCCTCCCCACCTTCGCGTTGCCCCGCCTGCGCCTGGCGCCCGGCGATTGGCAAAGCGGCGACAACCTCTGGCTCATCGATTTCGTTTGCCCCTTCGGCGGCACAGGGGAAGCGGTGCAGCAGTTGCGGGAGCAGACCTTCAAGGGGCGGGCGGCGAAGACCGTACGGCAGAGTGCGGATGGGGCAAGGCTTGAGATGGGGAGGTGGGCCGAATGAAACTGTTCTGGCAGTTTTTGGCGGGCCTGATCCTAGCGCTCGCATTGGCTGGATGCGGTGACGAACCGCCGGCACTGTTTAAGTCCTTACCCCGGTTCGAGAACGCAAAGATAAAAAATGGTGTTCTGTTCCCATCGAATGAGCGCGTGATGTTGACCTATTGCGAAGCCGGTCTGGCTAACAGCCGCAAATGTCATCTGGTTGCCTGGGATCTGGATGGAGAAAACCTAAAAGTCTATCGCAAACCGGCGCACCATAGCTGGCAACGGCCCATGTTCGCGCCAAACGGTAGAGACGTGGTCTTCGTGCTAAATGACACCGGGCGTTACTCGAATAAACTGGCGATCATGGATCTGGCAACAGAGCGGTTGCGCATCGTTGAGGATTCGGACAGCTACAAGGTCTGGCCGTCCTATCATCCCAACGGCAAGAAACTGATTTACGCTGACGTAGCCTATACACCGGACAACACGAAGACCCGCACGCGCGTCAGCCTTGCCGGCGTGGACATTCATAGCCTGGATTTGCAGTCCGGCAAGACAGAGGCCTTAACCGACTATCGCTTCCGAGCAACGTCCCGGCCCTACTACACCGGGCGTGGAGACGAGTTTGTCTTTGTAGGCGATATGCCGTTGAAAATACTTCTTGATCCTAAGAATTACAAACCCAAGGAACTTGATGAATATCGAGAACGCTATGCGAAAAACCATATAGTAATATCAAGTATAAATAATAAAAACTGGCGACCAGAATTTGTTATGGATGATAACCCGGTGCATATGGATCGTGCATCTTCATCATTTCCAGTTCCATCAGTAAATAGAAAATTGATATATTTTAAATCCAGCAAAGGAAAAATCGGAAATAATATAAATAATAACAATACCATGGGAATTTGGATTCGAAGAAATGGTGTAAATAATAGAGTATTTTATATTACAGATATTGAAAATTATAGATGGACTATTAGTAGTTTTACTATTTCCTGGGATGAGAAATATTTCCTGTTTTTTATTGAAGGCGCACTGACTGGTTCAAAAAAATCAGAAAAAGCTCTTTGGCGGGTTGCGATAAATGGATCCAATACAACCAAAATACCAATTCCCTGGGCACAATTAGCTACGATTACCAAGAATGTAGGCGGGAGAAAATAGGCGATGGGTTGGTTTGTAGATATCGTGCTGAAGGACCGCTATGGCAATTTCGGCGGTTCTGGTTACACCAACGGCCATTACGCACCGGAGGAAGAGCCATACCTTAGTCCTCCAGGCATCTTCAGCGAAGATGGAACAAATCCGCTTCTTCCAATCGATAAGTTGGACCGCGCCTTCATGAAGCATGACAAGTATTTTTGGGATGCTCAGCAGTATGAAAAAGCAGGAAATTTTGCCGCCGCCGACGCCGAACGCTACAAAGGTAATCTGGAACTACTCGCCGATATTTCCAAGTTGAGGCAAGAGCTCAATAACAACACCGTTAAGCTGGGAGGGAGGGGTCAGGTCTTGTATTTTGCATTTCGATGATATTCTTGTCACATAAATCAGATTTCCATCATGCAAAATACAAGACCTGAGCTAACCCCTAATCACTCATGCTTATCATGGCGATGCCGCCGTTGATCATTACCGAGGCCGAGTGTGATGAATTGGTGGAGAAATTGGCAATGACCCTTGCGGCGGCGGAAGCTGACTTCCGCGCCGCCGGGGCCATTGCCTGAGGCGTTGATTTAGGCGCCGGGCTGGTCCTGTCTACCTTCGGGCGGTTCGGCAGGGCGGCTTTTGCGGTCGTCCATGAACTGGTCGAATTCCGCCTTGTCCTTGGCGTGGCGCAGCTGTTCCAGGAAGCCCTCGAATTCGCTCTGTTCGTCTTCCAGGCGTTTCAGGGTTTCCTCGCGATAGGCGTCAAAGGCTAAATTGCCGCTTGATGCGCCCTGATAGTGTGCATCTGCATTATTGCCGCGCCGCTTGTTGCGGCGCCGGGAATTATGCCAACGGCCCGGTCCGCCATGTTTCCAACAGCTCATACGTCCACTCCATATTAAATAGGCCAGAATTGCCAATCCAGCCGGCCAAAAAAGAATAAAGCTGAGGACCATCACACCGATCCATGCCCCTTTTCCGTGCTCGTCCAGTTTTCTTGTCAGTTCCATCTGATCCTCATGTAAATAGTATTTACATTATTCAAAATGGGGAGGCTCAATAATGTTTCAAGGGTGCAAAGGCAAAAAAATATCAGTCCTTGCCCAGGCCAAGGCCGTCGAGATAGATCAACATGTTGGCTTCCAGCAGATCCTCGGGCGGCATGGGAATGTTGCGCCGGGCGCCGTCACCACGCCCGAACAGGGAGGCAATGCCGTGCGCCATGCTCCAGACATGCAGGCTCATCATCAAGGCGGGCGGGCGTTTGCGTTCCGGCAGGCCGGCGATCAGCGCTTCGCAGGCTTGGCGGAGGACATTGAAAGCGCGGTCCGTCGCCTCGGCCAGCTCCCGGCTGGAAGCAGGCGGCAGGCGGGCCTCGAACATGGCGGCGAAATAGGCCGGCTCGTTCCGGGCGAAAGCCAGATAAGCCTGGCCCACGGCCTTAAAGGCGGTCATCGCATCAGGTCGGCCGTTGTTCCAGGCAGCGGATAGTTCCTCGGCGAATTTGTCGAAACCGCGCCGGGCGATGTCCGCCATCAGCGCATCGCGGTCACGAAAATGCCGATACGGCGCGGCGGGCGAAACACCAACCGCGCGGGTCACTTCGGCGAAGCTGAAACCGGCGGGGCCGACCTTTGCGATCAGGTCCAGGGCGGCCTGCACCAACGCTTCGCTCAGGTTACCATGGTGGTAACCGCGGCGGCTGCTTCCCTGACGTTTCGACTTGCTCATGTAAACGAGTTTTACATCATCAGGGCGGCGGGTGCACGCTTATGTGATGCGTACCGGCAGGTGCTTGATGCCGCGAATGAAGTTTGAATAGATCCGCTCCGGCTGGCCGGTGATTTCAAAATGCATATCGCGCTTCAGGATTTCCTCCCACAGAATTTGCAGCTGCAGTTCTGCCAGACGGTCGCCGACACAGCGATGGATGCCGGCGCCAAAGGCCAGGTGGCGGCGTGATTTGGTTCGCCGAATATCAAAGGTGTCCGGCGCCTCGATGGCATCCTCGTCCCAATTGCCCGAGACATACCACATGACGACCCGGTCGCCCTTGGCAATGCGCTTGCCGGCAAGTTCCGCATCCTTCAACGCCGTACGGCGCATATGGATGATGGCTGACTGATAGCGGACGATTTCGGGCACCAGGGTCTTGACCAGGCCGTGGTCAGCCCGCAGGGCGGCGAACTGATCGGGATTGTCGCACAGCGCCATCAGGCCGCCCGACATGGAATTGCGGGTGGTGTCGTTGCCGCCCACGATGAGCAGGACAAAGTTGGCGATCAGGTCCATGTGGTTCATATCTTTGGTGTCCTGGCCTTGCGCCAGCATGGAAATCAGATCGAAGGCGGGCTCTCCGTCCGCCCGTTCCCGCCATAGCCTGGCGATGTATGCACCCATTTCCTTCAACACTTCCATACGTTCCTCATCGGAACGGACGGGCGCGTCGGGCGCGTCGAAATTCGCGGTGGCGACATCCGACCAATAAGTCAGCAGGCGCCGGTCATCCCAGGGAAAATTGAACAGGGTCGCCAGCATCATCGTGGTCAGTTCGACGGATACTTTATCGACCCAATCAAAGGTTTCGTTGCGGGGCAGGGAGTCCAACACCATTTCGGTGCGCTCACGGATCATTGCCTCCATATTCCTAAGGTTGCCCGGTGCCACGATCGGCGCCACGGCTTTTCTCTGTGGCGTATGGCTGGGCGGATCCATGGTGATGAAGCTTGTCATCTCCTTGCCAAACGGATTGTCCCGGATCGTTATGCCGCCCAAATGCGAGGCCGAGGAATAGGTCTCGTGGTCCAGTTCCACCTGCATGATGTCGTCATATTTGGTCACCGACCAATAGGGGCCAAACTCGCTGTCGGCACAATAATGCACGGGGTCTTCGAGGCGCAGGCGTTTGAAGTAGCCGCGAAAGTTATCCTGTTGATAGATTGCCGGATCGCTGACATCAAACTGATCAAGCGTTAGGCCGTTGATCTCGGCCTCCGACAAAATGTTTGTTTGCCCCATCGAAAATTCCCCCAGTTAGACCAACGCGCAGATGAGCAGATAAACAGGGGCAATGGCAACCAATTCGTGAACCTATTCGTTGGGGCGCACCGGATCGGTCAGGACGAACAATTTCGGGTCCAGCTTTTGGTTGACCCGGATATCGGTCAGTGACAGCGCCGTGACGCCGCCCTGGGCGTCCTTGATCTTCCATTGCCGCAATAACAACGGCGGCTCGGTGAAGGTAACGCCCATCCAGCCTTCGTCAGGTAACTCCCGGTCAATGATCTTCAAGCGCAGGACACCAAGGCCCTCTTCCACCTCCACCACCTCGACCTGCTCACGCAGGTTCACCGGGTCATCGACCAGTACGCCAAGCGGTGTTTCATACAGCGGAAAGCGGGTGATCTGCTCCAACTCCCGGTCATGGAGCACCAACCAGACGCCGTCGGCGACCAGGAGCAGGGGCGAGGGGGCATCATATTCGAAACGCAGGCGCCCCGGCCGCCGCATGTAGAGCTGTCCGTGTACCACATTGCCCGCGCTATCAACCTGCAGGAACCGTGCCGAGAGGCTCTTGACCCCATTCAGATATGCTTCCACCCGGGCGACGACCGCATCGTGGCTGCTGGCTTTCGCGGCCAGGGGGGCGCTAAATGCCAGCGGCAGGCTGGCCAGGGAAAGAGCGCCGGTCAGGATAGAACGGCGGTTGATGGATGTTTGCGGTGCTGCAGCAGGCGCACCGCGGGCTGGCGTCTTGGCCAAGTCAGTTGTCCTCGTCGGGATTACGCACCAGGATCTCGCGCTTGCCCACATGGTTGGCGCGGCCGATCACACCTTCCTGTTCCATCCGGTCGATCAGATCGGCGGCGCGGTTATAGCCGATTTTCAACTGCCGCTGCAAAAACGAGGTCGATGCCTTTTGGTTCCGCGCGACCACATCCACCGCCGCATCGAACAAGGCATTGCCGCTGTTGCTGCTGAGGTTGCCGTCGGGCTGGGCAAAACCTGTTTCGCCGCCGCCTTCCGTATCCTCGGTCACCGCATCGAGATACTCGGGCCGGCCCTGGCTTTTCAAATGCTTGACCACGGCCTCGACTTCATCGTCGCCAACGAAGGGGCCATGCACCCGGCTGATGCGGCCGCCGCCGGCCATGTACAGCATATCGCCCATGCCCAACAATTGTTCGGCGCCCTGCTCGCCCAGAATAGTCCGGCTATCGACCTTGGCCGTGACTTGAAAGCTCACCCGGGTCGGGAAATTCGCCTTGATCGTGCCGGTAATGACATCCACCGATGGCCGTTGCGTCGCCATCATGACATGAATGCCCGCGGCCCGTGCCATTTGCGCCAGACGCTGCACGGCGGCATCGATTTCCTTGCCCGCGACCATCATCAGGTCGGCCATTTCGTCGACGATGACGACGATATAGGGCATCGGTTCGGTATCAAGCAGTTGATCCTCGAACACCGGCTGGCCGGTATCGGCGTCAAAGCCGGTCTGCACCGTGCGTTTTAACTCCTCGCCCCGCTTTGCCGCTTCGGTGATGCGCTGGTTATAGCCATCGATATTGCGCACGCCCAGGCTGGCCATGGCGCGATAGCGGTTTTCCATCTCGCGGACGGCCCATTTCAAGGCCATGATCGCCTTGCCCGGATCGGTGACCACGGGGGTGAGTAGATGGGGGATATCGTCGTAGACGCTCAATTCCAGCATTTTCGGATCGATCATAATCATGCGGCAGCGCTCGGGCGGCAGGCAATACAGCAGCGATAGGATCATGGTATTGATGGCCACGGACTTGCCTGAACCCGTGGTGCCCGCGATCAGCAGATGCGGCATCTTCGCCAGATCAACCAGCACCGGCGCGCCGGAGATATCCTTGCCCAAGGCCAGCGGCAGCATCAGCTTGGATTTCTCATAGTCAGTGGTCGATAGCAGCTCGCGCAAATAGACGGTTTCGCGATCCTGGTTCGGCAGCTCTATGCCGATGGCATTGCGCCCCGGCACCACGGCGATGCGGACGCTACGGGCGGACATGGAACGGGCGATATCGTCGGAAAGGCCGACCACGCGGGAGGTCTTGGTGCCCGGCGCGGGCTCCAATTCATACAAAGTGACCACCGGGCCGGGGCGGACCTGTACGATACGGCCGTGCACGCCATAATCATCCAGAACGGTTTCCAACATGCGGGCGTTCTGTTCCAGGGCGCTTTCATTGATCGCCCTACCGCGCTGTTGACGTTCTGGCGTGGCGAGCAGATGCAGGGCGGGTAGTTGATATTCCTCGCCCTCGGACAGGGCCAGGGCCAGGGCGGGTTGTTGTTCCTTTTGCGCCCGGCGGCTCTTGCGCACCTTGCGTTTGGGCTTGCTGACCCGGCCGGAAGGTTGTTCGGGGGCAATTCTGTCGCCGACCTGGATGGCCGGAACAGCCGTTTCCCCTGCGTCGTCCTCTGCCAGCATGGGCAGTTCACGGCGAAACAGCGGATGGGTCGCGGCCTGGCGGCCCAGACGCTCGGCCGTGGCGGCGGCAAAACGGGCCGCGCCCATGGTGCGCATCAGAGCGGCGAGGCCTGCTCTTGCCAGGGCCAGCCATTCGGCAAGCTGAATGCCCAACAGATACAACAGCATCAGCGAAGCGCTGAGGTACAGGGCCCCAATTACCAGCGGCGACTGCGGCGCCAGGCCCAGCAAGGCGAGCGCTGGCGTCACGATCCGTAACAGCCAATCGCCGCCATAGCCGCCCAGGCCAGCGGCCTGCGGCCATTGTTCAGGCGCCGTCACGGAGGCCGCGCACGCGGCCAGCAGGAACAGGCAAGGCAGGCTTAGAAATAGGCGCAGGCCATACCAGGGCAAGCCCCGGTGCGAGGCGATCCGCCAGGCCCAGCGGGCCAAGATGCCGACCACGGCAATGCTGGCCAAGCCCAGGCTTTGTAACAGAAAATCCGCCGCATAGGCGCCCGGGGTGCCCAACCAGTTGGCCGCTGGGTTGGCAGTGGCGACGTTCAAGGCGGCGTCGTCGGGATGATAGCTGGCGAGCGCCAATGCCAAGGCCGTTGCCAGGGCGAAGAGCACCAGGCCGGCGGCTTCCACCGCGCGCCGCTGCATGAACGCCACCGCACCCGGCGGCAGCAAGGCGATCTTGCGCGGCGTTCCACTATGCTGTGACATCTCGATCCACCCTCAAATATTCCGTCATATCTCGTCCCGTATCGTCTCTTGCCGATCGTCTCTTACAATGTCTCGGCCATGCGGCCCAGGGCGTCCGCCATTACCGCTCTGTCATGTACCATGGCGACCCGGATATAGCGGCTGCCGGGGTTCTCTCCAGTGCCGCCATCCGCCGATAAATAGGTGCCGGGCAGAACGCGGAGCGCGGCGCGGGTCCAAAGCTCCACCGTCGCCGCTTCCCCATCACCCACATCCAGCCATAGGAAAAAGCCGCCCTCGGGGCGGTAAAAACCAAAGCGGTTCGACAGTATGCGTTCGGCAAGATCAAATTTTTCCACATAGAGCGCCCGGTTGGCGATCACATGTTCTTCATCCCGCCACAACGCCGCCGCCGCCGCATAAACCGGCAGCGGGGATGGGTTGCCGCCATATTCGCTCAGCCGGCGGTAGAGCGTCAGCAAGTCTGGATCGCCCGCCACGAAGCCGGAGCGTAAGCCGGCCACGTTGGAGCGTTTGGACAGGGAATGAAAAACCAATACACCGGACATATCCCCATCCCGTGCACAGACCTGCAGGGTGCCGGCGGGGGGTGTGGCACCATTATAGATCTCGGCATAGCATTCATCCACCACCAGGGTGAAATCGTATTGCCGCGACAGTGCGACTAGGTTCTCCAGATAGTCCAGGCTAGCCACCGCACCTTGCGGATTGCCCGGCGTGCAGAAATAAACCAGGGCGGTGCGCGCCAGGATATCTTCGTCCAAGGCGGCGAAATCCGGCAGGAAGCTGTTTTCCGCCAGGGCCGAGACAAAGACCGGTTCCGCCCCCGCCGCGATCGCCGCGCCGGCATAGCATTGATAGAATGGATTGGGCATCAGCACGGCGGGCTGATGCCCGGCCTTGGTCGGGGGCACGGCTAGAAAAGCGGTGCGAAACAGCGCTTCCCGCGTCCCGGCGCAGGGTGCTACATGGCGCTCCGGTTCGATCATGCCGTGCGGCAGGTCATAGCGGCGGGTCAGCCAATCGGCGACGGCGAGGCAAAAATCCGGGGTTCCGGCCACGGGGGGATATTTGCCGTAGAGGTGGCGATTGGCATGCAAAATCTCACCCACGAAATCGGGATAGGGATGTTGCGGCTCCCCCAGGCTCAGCGCCACCGGGTCCAAATTCCTGGGCGCCGGCAGTGGATCCAGCAGATCGCGCAGGCGCTCAAACGGGTAATCGGGCAGTTCGTTCAGGCGCGGATTTATAATCCGACGATGGGAATTATTGGTCTCGGTTGTCACGATCTGCACGCCTGCCTTCAATTGTTATCCACAGATGCCGTGGACGTGCTGTGGATGATTCGCATGTGATTCGCGAATCGAGAACATAATATAAACGAATAATAGATAATGTAGCTACCTTTCATTGTGTATACAAGGACTTGCGTCGGGAACTTATCATTTGATCACAACTGTAGGCGGGCCACGAATCGGCTTTCGCCTTTTGTTCCCCTTGCGCCGCGATGTACGGCTGAAACGCAAGGACCCGGAGGCTACAACCTCCGGGTCCCTGTTTGTTGCTTATACTCTATCGGCGTGCCTGCCTAGGCGATACTTTCACCGTGCAGGCTGGTGTCCAGACCCTCGCGTTCCTCGTCCTCCTCGACACGCAGGCCCATGACCGCACCGACCAGTTTGACCAGGATGAAGGTGGCGACGGCGCTGTAGGCGATGGTCACGCCGATGCCGTACAGCTGCAGGCCAACCTGGCCGGCATTGCCCTCGATCAGGCCCGCTGTGCCGCCGACCGCTTCGGCGGCGAAAACGCCAGTCAAAACTGCACCGATGATGCCGCCGACGCCATGCACGCCAAAGACGTCCAGGGCATCGTCATAGCCCAATTTCCTTTTCAGCCACATCACGGCGAAGAAACAACCGAGGCCCGCCAGCAGACCTAGGATCAACGCGCCGCCGGGCAGGACGAAGCCCGCCGCCGGCGTAATGGCGACCAGGCCCGCAACGGCGCCCGAGGCAATCCCCAGGACCGAGGGTTTTCCCCGGGTCAGCCATTCCGCGAACATCCAGGACAGGGCGGCGGCGGCAGCGGCGATTTGCGTCACCGCCATGGCCATGCCCGCTCTGTTATCGGCGGCCAATTGCGAACCCGCGTTGAAGCCGAACCAGCCGACCCACAGCAAGGAAGCGCCGATAATGGTCAGTACCAGGTTATGGGGCGCCAGATTTTCACGCCCAAAACCGACCCGTTTGCCCAGAACCAGGCACAGCACCAGGGCCGCGACGCCGCTGTTGATGTGAACCACGGTGCCGCCGGCGAAATCCAATACGCCCGCGCTGCCCAGAAAACCACCGCCGCCCCAGACCCAATGACAGATCGGGGCATAGACCACGACCAACCAAAGCGCGAGGAAGACCATCAACGAGGAGAATTTGATCCGCTCGGCCACCGCGCCCGTAATCAGGGCCGGGGTAATAATAGCAAAGGTCATCTGAAACATCATGAAAACGGATTCGGGAATTGTGCCGCTCATGGAATCGACGCCGATCCCCATCAGGAACAACTGGCCCAGATCGCCAACAAAGGGGCCTTCGCCGGAAAACGCCAGGCTATAGCCGATCGCCATCCAGATGACGGTGGCCATGCAGCAAACCGCGAAACTTTGCATCAAGGTCGCCAAGACGTTCTTTTTGCGCACCATGCCGCCGTAAAACAAAGCGACGCCGGGCACGGTCATCAGCAGCACCAATAGCGAAGAGGTCAACATCCAGGCGGTATCGCCTGAATTCAACTCGTCCGCCGCCAGGGCTGATTCGGAAAAACCGAGAAGAGTGGCGGCAATGACGCCTGCGGCACTGGCGCGCCGGAGTGAAATAGACATGAAAATTCTCCTGATTGGATCAATATTTACAAAATTAGAGGGCATCGGAACCGCTCTCGCCGGTGCGGATGCGGACCGCCGTACCCAGGTCCCAGACGAACAATTTGCCGTCGCCGATCTGTCCTGTTTGCGCCGTGGCGGCGATGGTTTCCATGACCCGGTCCACCATTTCGTCCGATACCGCCAATTCCAGCTTTAGCTTGGGCAGATAATTCACTTCATATTCGGCGCCCCGGTAGATTTCCGTATGGCCCTTCTGCCGCCCAAAGCCCCGGACCTCGGTAACCGTCACACCCTGGACCCCCAGTTCGGTCAGGGAATCGCGAACTTCGTCCAATTTGAACGGTTTGATTACCGCCATCACCATCTTCATCGGGTACGCTCCTGTTGATTTTCTATGCTGTACAAGGCGGTAACGTGCCTTGACACCTGACTCCTATCCAAGAACCGTGCCGGTTTTTGATCGATTTCTCTAACCCGTTGGAAAGAAAGGAAAAGAAAATTTTTAGATGACGTTTTGCGCGATATTCAGCAGATTTAGGTATTTGTTATTGGTTAAAAAATAGGCAAAATATGAAATATGATGATAAATTAGGCGTGAATTTTCAGAGATGCCGAAAAATCGCATAAAGTTGCTGATATTAATAATCTTGACCGTTTCGGTTGTGTATCGCAAACTACGGCAATGAATGCGCAAACAATGGGTGATGGCGAACGGGGCCGCGGGGACCTATCGGCGGCGGCGCGTTTGGATTGGTTGCGCTTGATCCGTAGCGAAAACGTAGGCCCGGTGATATTTCGCCAATTGCTGGCGCGCTATGGCTCCGCCGGCGCGGCGCTGCAGGCGTTGCCGGCCTTGGCCCGGCGCGGTGGCCGGCGGCGCATCAAGCTTTGCACCGTGGCGGCGGCGGAAGATGAACTGGCCGCTGCCGAGGCTATCGGTGCCAGGCCCTTGGCCAGTTGCGAGGCTGCCTATCCGCAGCGCCTGGGTGCCTTGGCCGACCCGCCGCCCTTGATTTATGTGTTGGGTGATGTGACGCGGCTGGCGGCTCCGGCAGTGGCGATCGTGGGCGCGCGCAACGCTTCGGCCTCGGCCATCCGTTATACCCAGCGCCTGGCGCGCGATCTGGGCGAGGGGGGGCTGCTAATCGCCTCCGGCCTGGCCAGGGGGATAGATACCGCGGCCCATGCCGGGGCCCTGCAATCGGGCACCGTGGCGGTGATGGCGGGCGGCATTGATGTGGTCTATCCGGCTGAAAACGAGGCCTTGTACGAAAATATTATTGCTCAAGGCGCCGCCATATCGGAGATGCCGCCGGGTACCCGGCCACAGGCCCGGCATTTTCCCCGCCGCAACCGCCTGGTCTCGGGTCTTGCCCTGGGCGTGGTCGTAATCGAGGCGGCGGAGCGTTCGGGTTCGCTGATCACCGCGCGCTTTGCATTGGAACAAGGGCGGGAGGTTTTCGCCGTGCCCGGTTCACCCATGGATCCGCGCTGCCGCGGCTCCAACCGGTTGATCCGCCAGGGCGCCATATTGATCCAGAATGCCGACGAGGTGTTGGAGGTTATTGGCCCGATGATCCAGCAGCCGGCTTTGTGGGCGATGTCCGAAGAACCCGAGAGCGGGGTGCTGAATTACGAGGAGGCAGGCGCCGAGCAGTCCGATTCCGACGCTGAACGGCGGCGTTTGACGGCTCTTTTAGGGGCCGCGCCGGTGGCGGTGGATGATCTAATCCGTCTATCCGAGTTGACACCGGCCCATGTCATCACCATTTTGCTTGAACTTGAGCTAGCAGGTCGTTTAGACCGTCATGCCGGTAATCGAGTATCAATATCTTAACCATCTGCGTTCTGTATTGGTTGGATATCGTTGCATTTATTGTCGCGTAGCCTATCCGAGTGTCAGCAAAGGTGAGTCTTCCCATCATGGACGTAGTGGTCGTCGAATCCCCGGCCAAGGCCAAAACAATAAATAAATATCTGGGCGATAATTACATCGTGCTGGCCTCGTATGGTCATGTCCGCGATCTGCCGTCCAAGGATGGTTCGGTCGTGCCCGACGATGATTTCGCCATGACCTATGTCACGGACGATAAATCAGCCAAGCATGTGAAAGCCATCGCCGATGCCATGCGGGGCAGCGACAAACTGTTCCTGGCGACTGACCCGGACCGTGAAGGCGAGGCGATTTCATGGCACGTGATGAAGGCGCTGGCCGACGATTACGGTATGAAGGACATCCCTGCCAAACGCGTGGTCTTCAACGAGATCACCAAAAAGGCGGTGGTCGACGGCATTAACAATCCCCGCGACCTGGATATGGATCTGATCAACGCACAGCAGGCCCGCCGTGCGTTGGACTATCTGGTCGGCTTTACCCTCTCGCCGGTTTTGTGGCGCAAATTGCCTGGCGCCAAATCGGCTGGACGGGTGCAATCGGTGGCCCTGCGCCTGATCTGTGAACGCGAGATCGAGATCGAGGCGTTCAGACCACGGGAATACTGGTCGGTCGAGGTCGATTTCAAAACCGCCGCCGATGCGCTTCTGATAGGCCGTCTGACCCACCTGAATGGCGTCAAACTGGACCGTTTCTCTATTGCCGATGGCGAGGCCGCCGAAGCCGCCAGGCGCACCCTGGAAGCGGGCGAATTCTCCATTGCCAAGGTCGAAACCAAGCCGACCAAGCGTAACCCCGCGCCGCCCTTCACCACTTCGACCCTACAGCAGGAAGCCTCGCGCAAGCTGGGCTTTGGCGCCAAGCGCACCATGCAGGTTGCCCAGCGCCTGTATGAAGGTTTTGATATCGGCGGCGAGACGGTCGGTCTGATCACCTATATGCGGACCGACGGCGTACAGATGGCGAACGAGGCTATAGCCAGCTGCCGCGGTGTGATCGGCCAGGAATTCGGTGCCGACTATGTGCCCGGGCAGGCCCGCGTCTATCGCAGCAAGGCGAAAAACGCCCAGGAAGCGCATGAAGCCATCCGGCCGACGGATTTTTCCCGCCTGCCGCGGGATATGTCGGTTTATCTCGATAATGAACAACAGCGCCTGTACGACCTGATCTGGAAGCGGGCCATGGCCTCGCAAATGGAATCGGCCCGTCTGTCGCGCACCACGGTCGAGATTGCCGCCCATGACGGCTCGTCCAACCTGCGCACCACGGGCACGGTGGTGGATTTCCCCGGCTTTCTGAAGTTGTATGAAGAGGGCCAGGACGAGAAAAAGGCCGGCGATGATGATGAACGCCGCTTGCCGAAAGTCGCCGAGGGCGAGGCCCTGAGCAACGAAAAGGTCCGCCCCGAACAGCATTTCACCGAACCGCCGCCCCGCTATTCCGAAGCGACGTTGGTCAAGAAGCTCGAAGAGCTCGGCATTGGCCGTCCCTCCACTTATGCCTCGATCCTGACCGTCTTGCAGGACCGCAATTATGTGGTGCTGGACCGCAAACGCTTCGTGCCCGAAGACAGCGGCCGCCTGGTAACGGCATTCCTGGAAAGCTATTTCCACCGCTATGTGGAGTACGATTTTACCGCCGATCTGGAAGGCCGCCTGGATTCCGTTTCCGCCGGCGAAGTGGATTGGAAGGTAGTGCTACGTGATTTCTGGCGGGACTTTTCCAATGCCGTCGAAGGCACCTCGGAATTGCGCGTGCGCGAGGTTCTGGACAAGGTCAACGATATGTTGGCGCCGCATCTTTATCCCGACGGCGGCGCGGACCGAATCTGCCCAGCCTGCAAAAAAGGCTCGCTGAACCTGCGCGGCGGGCGCAACGGCTTTTTCCTGGGCTGTGACGCCTATCCCGAATGCCACTACACCCGCGCCATGAAGCAGGCGGAAGAGGGCGATGCGGATGAAATGTTCGCCGCCGGCCCCATCGCCCTGGGCGATGATCCTGAAAGCCAAATGCCCCTGACCCTGCGCAAGGGCCCCTATGGGCTGTATATCCAGCTGGGCGAGGCGGTCGAAGGGGATAAAAAGAAGAAGAGCAAGCCGAAACGTGCCGGCCTGCCCGCCGATGTCACGATTGAGCAATTGGACCTGGATTTGGCCCAGCAAATCATCCAACTGCCCCGGCTCGTGGGAGATCACCCCGAGACCGGTAAATCGATCTTCGCCGGTATTGGCCGTTTTGGCCCCTATGTGATGAGCGAGGCCCGTTACCACAAGTTGGAAAGCACGGCGGATGCCTTGAGTATTGGCCTGAACCATGCGGTGGCGGTCATTGCCGACGGCATGGCCAAGGGTGGCGGCCGGCGCGGTGCCAATACAATCCGCACCATTGGTGAACATCCCGATGGCGGCGAGATCAAGATTCTGGACGGCCGCTTTGGCGCTTACGTCAAATACAAAAAGCTGAACGCCACCCTGCCCAAGACCGCCGATCCAATGGAAATGTCCATGCAGGATGCCTTGGATCTGTTGCAGGCAAAGGCCGAAAAAGCGGGTCAGAAACCGGCCAAGGCGAAGGCTGCACCAAAAGCCAAGGCCAAGCCAAAAGCGAAGGCGAAAGCCAAGCCAAAAGCCAAGCCAAAAGCGAAGAAGGCGGCGCCTGCATCCAGTGAAGCGGTGGCCGGGTCCTCGGATTGAGCGCCCCGCGCGGCCTGCCCGACAAGGCGGCGATCAAGAAATTCATCACCGATGCGCCCGGTTCCGTGGGCCGGCGCGAGATCGCGCGCGCCTTTGGCATCAAGGGCGCGGAGCGGGTCGAACTGCGCGCGATCCTCAAGGAACTGGCCGATGAAGGCGTGATCGGCCGGGGCAAGGGCAAACGCTACAACGAGGCCGGCGCATTGCCGCCCGTGGCGGTGTTGCGGATTTCTGGCGTCGATGACAATGCCATGTTGCTGGCCGAGCCCATGCCCAAGGCGGACGACAACACCAATCCCGATGACATCCCAAAACCGCGCATCCGGATCAATTCGGACAAACGCGAAGCCGCCAGCCTGGGTATCGGTGACCGAATTCTGGCCCGCTTGACCCGTAAGGGCGCGGGCTATGAAGCCAGCATTATCCGGGTTCTGCCCAAGGGTCCTGAACGGGTCATTGGTGTCTATTCGGAGGTGCCGGGCCAGGGCGCGCGGATCAGACCGACGGACCGTCGGCAAAAATCGGACTACACGGTGGAAAAGGGCCAGAACGGTGGCGCGAAACGGGGCGATCTGGTGGTCGCCGATGTATTGATCGGCCGCCGTCATGGCTTGCGCGAGGCCAGGGTGGTCGAAGTCCTGGGTGATATGGATGATCGCCGGGCGATCTCGCTAATCGCTATTCATTCGAACGATATTCCCGATGTCTTTCCCGCCGAGGCCGTGGCCCAGGCCGAGGCGGCGCAGCCCGTGGTCATGAGTGCCGCAAGCAAGCGGGAGGACCTGCGCCATTTGCCGCTGATCACCGTCGATGGCGCCGACGCCCGTGATTTTGACGACGCCATCTGGGCCGCCCCCGATGACGATCCCAAAAACAAGGGCGGCTGGCAGATTATCGTCGCCATCGCCGATGTCTCCCATTACGTCACCTTCAATAGCGCCCTTGACCGGGAAGCGCGGCGGCGGGGCAATTCCGTCTATTTCCCTGACCGCGTGGTGCCCATGTTGCCCGAGGCGCTGTCGAACAACCTCTGTTCCCTGCGCCCCGACGAGGACCGGCCGGTGCTGGCGGTGACCATGCGCCTGGATGCCAAGGGCCGGCGCTTGGAGCATAAATTCCATCGCGCCATGATCCGCTCCGCCGCGCGGGTCATTTACGAAGACCTGCAGGCCGCCCATGACGGTGAGCCGAACGAACAGACCGGACCCATTCTGGATACGGTGATAGAGCCGCTGTATGGCGCCTGGGGCGCCCTGATGCGGGCGCGGGAAAGCCGCCAGCCTTTGGATCTGGATCTACCCGAGATGAAGATCTCCGTGGGCGAGGATGGCCATGTGGAAGATGTGCGCCAGCGCCAGCGTCTGGATGCCCATCGGGTGATCGAGGAATTCATGATCGAGGCCAACGTGGCGGCGGCGGAAACCTTGGAGGCGCAGAAAATGCCCTGTGTCTACCGGGTGCATGATCAGCCGGACCGTGAAAAACTATTGGGCCTGAAGGATTTCCTCTCCAGCCTGGGTCTTTCATTTGCCATGGGCGAGCGCCTGCGCCCGGAATTGTTCAATCGTATCCTGGCCAAGGCCAAGGGCTCCGATCATTGGGAGGCGGTCAACCAATCAATCCTGCGCTCTCAATCGCAAGCCCGTTATGACCCCGACAACATTGGCCATTTTGGCCTGTCGCGCCCTCGTTATGCGCATTTTACCTCGCCCATTCGGCGCTATTCCGATCTGTTGGTGCATCGTGCCCTGATCCGCGGCGGCGGCTTTGGCAAGGATGGCCTGCACGATGAGGAAGCGGCGCATCTGGCGGAGACGGCGGAGCATATTTCCAACACCGAACGCCGCGCCATGGTGGCCGAGCGGGACGCCAACGACCGCTATATGGCCGCCTTCATGGCGGAGCAGACCGGCGCTGAATTCATCGCCCGCATCAATGGCGTGACCCGGGCCGGGCTGTTTCTGACCCTGGTCGATACGGGTGCGGACGGTCTTTTGCCCATGCGCTATCTGCACAACGACTACTATCAGGTGGACGAGGCGCAAAAGGCGCTGATTGGCGAGCGTTCGGGGGTTCGCTACCGCCTGGGCGACAGCGTCACCGTACGGTTGGTGGAAGTAAATACTCTAACCGGCGGGCTAATCTTTGAACTACCGTCCATGAGCGCCGAAACGACGGAAGGGGCCTATGGCCATCCCCGCATCGGCAAACCGCGCAAGGAGCGCGTCAAGCGCGGCAGCGACCACAAACATAGCAAACACGGAAAACGAAAGGGCCGCCGGCGCCCTAAGTAATGCCGAGCCTTGCCAAGGCTTCCGCCAGATCGTCGGCGAAGCCGTCGCCTTTGCCTTCCAAGCCGCGTTGATCCAGGCAATCGGGAACTATGAAATAGTCTTCCATGCAATGGGCCAGCTGGGTGATCAGGGGAAAACCAAAGGAGCCGCCCATGCCCTTGAGGTTATGGCCGCCGCGGCGAATGGCATTGATGGTTTGGGCAGCATCGTTGTCCGGCGCCCGGGACGCATCGATCAAGGCATCAAGTTCGTCCAGCGCATCGCCGGCATAATCAAGGAACTCGTCTCTGAGCCGCCTCAAAATGGCATCGTAATCAGAATTCGGCGCGAAGCCAGGTTCCAATGTTGCGTGACCTATGTGGGCATTTCCCATATAAGCGACGGTATTGCAGAAGCGTAAGTTTTCGCTTTATTTTGGCGCTGTCATTCGTGGCCGCGGTTAGCCCGATGGGGAATAGTCATGAGCACCGTACCAACCGTGGAACACGCGCAAAGGCGACTGGGTCAGGCCATGGGGCGCGGTGCCCTGGCCCGTTGCCCGGCCTGTGGCCAGGGGGCGGTATTTGGCCGTTATCTGAAGGTGAATAGTGATTGCACCGCCTGTGGCCTGGGCCTGCATCACCACCGCGCCGACGATGCGCCGCCCTATTTCACCATGTTAATTCTGGGTCATATTTTGGTGCCTCTGACGCTGATGTTGGAGCGGGCTTTTTCGCCACCGTTGTGGCTGCATTTTACTCTATGGCTGCCTCTGACCCTGATCCTGTCCATGCTGATTTTACCGCGCATCAAGGGCGCCTTGATCGGCTTTCAATGGGCTCATCGCATGCACGGTTTTGGCGAGCGGGCTGATTAGGCCGCCTCGATCTCGAATTGCAGCAGTCCGTGTGCTTGGCGCAGGGCCGCTTCCACCGCGTCTGGCGTAGCCCCATTTGAGAATATGAAGCCGAGATAACGGTTGCCTTCGGGCACCGGCACAAGGCTGTCTCCAAGTGGGATTGAGATAGTTATATCCTGGATACCGGGTACCGCGGCGGCAGCCTCCAGTCCATCGACTTGGCGCAGAACGCCGGCGCACGGGATCGGTATCATCATCACACCCGAGGCTGTTTGCGCGGCGCCGTCGGTTGCGGGTATGCCCAAGGCATGGCGGATAATCAGATCTTCCAATCGTCCAGCGCCGCCAAAATCCAAGGCGCGCGCGCACAGCCCGCCGATCGACCGGGCGGCGACCTCGATCAACCAGGCACCCTGCGCATTGATGCGCAATTCCGCATGGATGGGCCCATGGCGCAGGCCAAGCGTGGCCACGCCATTGGCGACGGTGGCGGCGATATCGCTCTGTATGCCCGTGGGCAGCCGCGACGGCGTAATGTAAATTGTCTCTTCGAAAAATGGGCCTTCCAGTGGATCAGGCTTGTCGAACAGGGCCAGAACCTTCAACTCGCCAGCATCGAGCAGGCCTTCAAGGGCAACCTCCTGGCCCGGAATATAGGCCTCGACCAGGATATGACTTGCGGCCTCGCCGCGCTGCCCGGAACCGGCCAGGATCGCTTCGATACGTTTGCGGGCGGCCAGGAATTGCTGCGGATCGTTGGCGCGGATGACGCCGCGGCTGGCCGAGAGCGCCAGTGGCTTTAGCACCACGGGATAGGGCATGTTCCGAGCCTGACCACCCGGATCATCCGCCAAGTCCAACAAAGTGAACCAGGGTGCGGGTAGACCGGAATTGGCCAGCCGGTTGCGGAAACGGTACTTG